>Ga0209573_1001926_pt1 | contig 28963 bp, 23 predicted proteins | sample TNRBio252014_DNA_FD_185870 | JGI IMG/M metagenome (GOLD analysis project Ga0209573, IMG submission 185870) | Wastewater treatment Type I Accumulibacter community from EBPR Bioreactor in Madison, WI, USA - TNR Reactor_6/25/2014_ DNA (SPAdes)... | ecosystem: Engineered > Bioreactor > EBPR >...
AGCTCATCCAGGCTCTGCGAGGAAGCCAGCAACGCCTCGAAGGGGAGAAGGGCAAGAAGTCGTCCGGCTCGCCAGCTATCACGCGCTCCGAGGAGATCCTAATTCGGCTCGGTGCACTGCTACACGACATTCCCCACGGCCCGTACTCCCACGACATCGAGAAGAAGACGCATCACATCTACCCCTATGGCCTCGACGAGAACGACGCCACACACAGGGTGAAGGTCCAGTCGTTCTACGGTCCCTACGAGAAGCACGACGACTTCAAGCAGAATCCCGCTCTCTATCTCCTCCTTCTCGACCGGAAACGATCGGTACTGGCGCAGACGCTCGCTCTCCACAGCCCGGCCTTCTGGGACCAGATCCAACAGGACGTCGAGTGCCCAGACGAGGGCCGCTCCGCCGAGCACCTACGGAGGTTTGTCGATATAGCGAAGAGTCGGTGGCCCCGCGCGAAGGACGAGATCCTCCCGGCGCTCCTGTTCCATCTTCTCGCGTTCGAGCACACGCGCGACGCGCTCAAGCATGCGAGCGGGCTTGAGATCCGAAATGGCTTCGACGGTACCGGCTACCTGAAGTGGCAGCTCGGCCCGGTCGGCGACTCGGAGGCCGGTCAGGCACTCCACTACGCTTGGTTCCAGCCGTACCGCCACGACATCATTGGTGACACGCTCAGCGCCGACCTGCTCGATTACCTCGATCGGGACATGCGTCGACTCGGCATGCACGGGAAGCTCGACAAGACCCTCCTGCGTTTCTACATCCTCGTACGAGACCCAGAAGGGGCGGCATGGCCGCAGCAGGGACTGCCGCTTTTCCGATGCGCCATCGATCTCCTCGACCACAAGCGTGGGACGGTTCGCGTCGAGCGGATTAACGACATCTTCCGGCTCCTGCATAGCCGCCATGAAATCCATGAGAAGGCGGTGTTCCACCGGATCGTTCAGGCCGGGCTAGCGATGCTCTCGCGTTCTCTCATTCTTTTGGGTGACAGGAAACCAACACGTGCTGCGCTCTACAACCTCAACCAACCGAACCTTTCCCTCACCGGTGACGACCACTTCCTCGAGCAGCTGCTCACGACGGCCGAGCTAGAGGCTGGCACACAGACATGGAGGCGCCGTTCGCCAGCGGCACGGCTGCTGCAGAAGATTGCGGAGCGAAGGATGTACCGGCCGCTCATGGTCATTCCCGGACACTGCACCGACGCGCTCCTAAAGACAGCAGAATGCCGACCGGAACAACTGCGCGAGCTGGCTGCGATCGTGGACTCACCCCGTTTCGCACCCTTCTTCATCGTGGTCTCCAACGTCATTCAGCGGTACCTGAGCCATCGCATCCTTGACGAGGAGAGCCTTACCGCGACGCTGACTCGACTGGCCACCGCTGCCGCGCTCGAGGCTCCCGGGGTGGGCCCCAACGCCGAGTTCTCGTCGTATCTCCAGCCGCCGGCCGACGTCATCTTCTGGACGACCCCCTTCAAACAGCTGTACAAGGATCCATCCCTCGTGGTGACTGATCGGGACGTGGTACGGACGATCGAGGAACTCGGTAGGGAGAAGCCCGACGGTCAAACGAGCGCGCGCCTGCGGAGCGTCCTCAGCCGCGTGTCCGCGGCGATTGACGATTCTGCCGCAAGGTATGAGGCGCTGTGGAAGCTCTATGTATTCCTCAGCGACGGCCTCTTCTTCTCGGGTTCCCTTGCAAAGTTCCTCCGTAAGCACCCTTGCTCTGATGGTGCGACGGCACATGAGTCACACAAGGCGTGCCTCGCGAACGCTCAACGCCTCGTCGTCCACTCGATCCGTGCTGCGTGGGAGCTCTGGAAGGACCAGGTCGCCGCAGTCAGGTCCGAAACGCGTGCGGCGGGGACCAGCGCGGATGAGCGCGCCCTCGCGTCTGAGGCGATCGCAAAGTGGCTAGGCTCGCCCGGGGACATGGCAGCTGTGGCGAACCTCGCTGATGGCGAGCTGCGGGGCGAACTGCGACGGCTATTGACGATGACCGCGGCGACCTGGCACGACAAGTGGGCGCCCATCGGAGTTGACGATGTGTCCACGGTGGCGATCAGCAACTACCTCCACTCGGACGAGGTGCGTGAACCTTGCCGCGACATTCGGTACAAGTCGGACCCCGGTACCGTGCTCGCGGAATGGGCCGAGGCGCCGGTAGTCGAAGGAGGTGACGACGCGGAGGAGCGTGCCATCACCGACGCCGTTCTGACTTTCTACAGTGCACAAAATCGGAACGGACGCGGCGGAAGATTCGGCCGGGAAGACATCCGAGAGATCGGCGAACGGATCGGCCCCGCGCTGCTCGCCGAAATCAAGAACCACGTCGTCTGGCGGCGCGAGAGCGGAGCGCCCGCGATGAACCCCCTGTGGTCGGATGCGGAAGTGGTGATGCTGTGGTGCGGCGACGGCTCTCCGCTGAAGCGCTAGCGACGAAGCGTCGGCGGGAGATTCGTCAGGCATTCCTCGCAGAACTCGGTTCGAGGACTCTCCAAGCGTTCGAGGCGAGGGTGGTTGAGAGCATCTACGCGACGCTCGGCCCGCGCCCGCCGCTACCCATTCGGCTCGCCGGAAGCGTCGCGTCATTCCAGATAGCCCCGCGCCCGGTCTTCGACGATAAGGTACCTACGGGTCGGCTGACCTTCGACCGGGACGCTGGTCAGTTCATCATCGCGCTCAATCCACGCCCACATCAGCGCGTGTGGCTGGATGACGATCCAAGCCTCTCTCTTCAGCCGTTCTTGCGCTTCGCCTATGCGCACGAGGTCGCGCATCGCTTCTTCTTCGTCGAGAGCGACGGGCGGTGGCAGCGGGCGCTAGAACGGACAACGCGGGCGATCGCTCCTGCTGCTCTCCGGGAGCGCGCCGTCCTCGAGCTCTACAAGCTCGAGGAGGACAGCTGTAATCGAATTGCGGGCCGCGTGCTGGTGCCCGAGGAGGCACTCGCGAGCTCATTCTGCGACGCTATCAGGTCGGCTTCGCGTGAAGCACGGGCAGCGAGCTGCGGCGCGCTGCTGGGCAGGGCGAGAGCGGCCTTCGAAGTCCCGCTCGGTGTCCTGCTTGTTTCGCTGAGCCGGGCGGTGGATCGTGGACGAATTCAACTGCCTCGAGGGTTCATGCTGTTCTCTGCGATCCAGAGGGGCCGTGGGCTTGTCGTGGACATCGCGGTGACGCGGGGTGGTCTGCCTGGTCGACTGCTTTACCCTGGGATGCCGCTGCAGCGCCTAGGGTCCGACGTGGCGCAGGTGGCGTGGGGTGCCACTCAGACCGATCAGCGGTTCGGGAAGTTCGAAGCCCTGAGAATGCCCGATGCGTCAGGGGCCGAGCGCTTCGTTTCCGGCGGTTGGTGGAGGAGCGGCGTGCCGGGATCTTCAAGGGTCGTCTTCTGGTGCGACGTGACACCAGACGAGAGCCGCGCAGCCGACTAGAGGCGGCCTGCGAACGGCCAGCAAGCCTCGGCACCGTGGCCGTCGTGCACGTCAAACTCCACCGGGACAGTCGGGATCCGATCGGATGCGCGCGTTGCTACGAAACCGTTGGGGTGCAGCGCGGCGAGAGGATGCCACACGCGGGTGCCCCGACCGTGAGGGTCCTCGTCGCCCGAGAACAGAGCTGCTGTCAGGAGTGCGACTCGGTGCTCCGGCACGAAGTTGCGGTAGATCGGCGGGAGTCGTAGATCTGCGAGATGGGCGGTTGCGAGGCTCTTCCGTAGAGCGAGGTGCTCCACGGGCGTCAGGAGATCAAGACCGCCCATCAGAAGCTCATGCACAGCGGTCCGACGACAGCGGATTCCGATTCGTTCGTCGAAGGTCGCGAAGGTGATCGCGGCCGTGCCGAGGCAGTGGCGCATGCGGGGAGGGTCGGGAAGCATGGCATAGACGGATGCCGCGAGCGTCCTGCGCGCCGTAGGGCCGTCGTGGCATGCAGGAAGCGCCGCCCAGGCCGCGGTGAAGATCGGACCGAGCGGCGCGCCGTCGGTCGCATATCGGATCGCGTCCGTGGTGCAGAGGGACCGCGTCGCTGGATCGACGGAGCGCTGAAACGCCCAGCCCGGGTACGGGACTTCGCTCGAGAATCTCCCGGGAAGGAAGCGCGCCCGCTCATGCTCGATGTGGAAGGTGAGCACCGGCGAGTCCAGGATAGCCTCGTGTGCGGCTGCACCGAACGGTGCCGTCCACGCCTCGATGTCCTCCGAGGTGGGATACGCCTCGAGGAGTGGAAGCACGTCACATCCAAGTCCAACGGCGCGGGCGAGCGCTGACGCGTGATATGCGGACCAAATGACTCGTAGCGAGGGGCAACCGACGTGGAAGCCCCAGGAGCCCTGCTGGTACTGCTCGCAGTGTCGGGCGATACGTGCGGCGAAGGTGGGGCGGTCGAGGCCGGATGCTCTGAGCTGATCCTTCGAATACCCGAGCTGCGCCACCTCGTCGAAGAACTCGTCGATGGTGATCCGAGCGGGCCGCTCGCCGCAGGTTCCCGCGATTCGAAGAGCATCGGAATGCGCGAGGTGATCGCCACCCTCGATAGAGTGGTCGGTTCCCGTGGGCGGTGTGCCGGGTGAGGAACGAGCGGGCAGGAGAGGCTGGGGGAAGAGTCGAACCCAATGTGGAACGCCGACCGAAGCCTGTCAATCGGATAGATGGATAGGAGGCGATGTGGAAGCAGGGTGCCGGGCGCGCCGTCAGTGCATGGAGTCCCCGATTACATGACTCGCGAGCGGGACGGAACGAACTCTACCGGATGTCGATGGGGATCGGGATGTGTTCGCCGTATGCACGGACAGAGAAGAGGCCAGCGAAATCGCTGGCCTCTGAAAGAAGGTAGGTCGGAGGAACGGGAGCTACGCCCGCGCGGCGGGAAAGGGAGAGCGGGACGGCGGCTCGGGCGCTTCGACGTGCTCGAGGAACTGGACGACGAGGGTCTCGAGCTCCCGGGCGTCCTTGGCCTCGCCGAGCTGGTAGAGCAGTGCGACGACATCGGCGACCTTCTCGAGGATGTCGAGGAAGCGCTTGAGCTCCGGGGAGATCTCGAGCGCGAAGGGGAGGCCGGTCTTCATGGCGTCCTCCTGGTGTCGGAAGAGGGGAGCGACGGGAGCGCGTCGAAGGGAGGGCCGGAGACGGTGAAGAAGTCGTCGAGGATCCGGTTCAGGAGAACGGTCATGGGCATCCGGCGGCCGCTTTGCTCCTGAAACCAGACCTTGAGGCGGTAGAGCCGGCGGACGTTTCGCTCCTCGAGGAACGGCTGGTAGAGGTGGAGCCGCCGCCTCACGCGAACAGCTCCTCGGTCGTGTCCTCGCCGCTGTCCCCGAACAGGCTCGCGATCGAGGAGTGGCAGAAGGCGCAGATCCGCGGCGGTCCGTCGTAGACGAGCTCCGCGTCGACCATGCGCCACCGGGGTTCGGGCGTCTGGAGCGGGTCGAGCGCGAGCGAGATCATGTTGATGCAGTCGGCGCAGCGCCGGTTCCCGTCGCCCATGAGGTAGATGACGGGGATGGCGGTGTCTGCGACGGTCGACCGGAACGAGCCGTTCGGCCAGAGGAAGTCGTCGGGGAAGCGGGCGTCGGACTCCTCCATCTCAGTAGTCCCCCTCGCGGTAGTAGTCGGCAGCGGTGATGCAGGTGTCTCGGAACTCCTCATCCGGGTCCTCCTCGGCGTTCGTGAGGCCGGCCGTCGGATCGGGAGGGGATTCGAGGAGGTCGCGCGCGCAGAGCGGGCAGAGCGCGAACGTCTCCTCCGTGGCGGGGTCGTCCAGGAGCCGGACGGCGTCGGTGGATCCGCAGTCCTCGCAGGAGAGCCTCGCGGCGAGCTCCACGGGAAAGCCTCCTCTCTCGGGGGGCAGGGGCGTCAGGCCGCCTGGCGTTCGGGGGCGGGAACCGCGCTTACCTCAGCCCGGCCGGCTCGGAGGATCGTGTCCGCGGCCTTGAAGATCCGCGCGGCCGACCCCTCGGGAAGGGGCTGGCCGGAGCCGTACCAGGACTGGATGTACCCGCGGGCGTACTCGGCGCCGGGAAGCTGGAGCGCCTCGAGGCACAGCAGCGCGACCGCCTCGGCCTCGGCCTCGACGAGCGACTTCGGAAGGTCGGGCTGGTCCGCGCCGGGATCCGTGGTGTGGCCGAGGAGGACATGGCCGAGCTCGTGGAAGAGGGTCTTCGCCGGGAGCTCGGCGAGCGGGCTCACGGCGACGGTGCGGGCGTTCGCGTAGCCCTGCACGTTGCCGTCCGGGTGGGCGAACGGGATGCGCCGAACCGCGAGGGTCTCGAGCGCGCGGCCCTCGTCCCAGGACGGGAGCGGGATCGCGGCCGGGAGCGTCGGGCCGTCGGTCTGCGCGAGCACGAACCACCGGGGCTTCCAGGCGAAGACCGTCTTCATGCGGAGCGGGCCGGGCGGCGCGGGGGACGACGGATCGTCCTTCACGCGCACCGTGACCGGCATGCAGAGGACGAGCGCCCTCTCGCCCTTGCGCACCGAGCGCCCGAGGGCGTTCCACTTCTGGAGCGTCGCGATCGGGCCGGGCGGGAGGTCGCGGAGGTGACACTGCACGAGCGCGGCGAACTGGTTCCCGAGGCTGTAGCCGTGGAAGCGGCGGTAGGCCTCGAGGAGGAGGCCGGGACGGGAGACCGCGCTCGCGAGAAGCTCCGACCAGCGCGGCGAGAACTCCGAGGGCATGGAGCGCTCCTTTCAGGTGGAGCGGCCGTGCGGGGCCGCTCAGTGCTTGAGGTAGATGACGGGGCGGTGCGACTCGTCCCAGCAGCGGCGGCAGTCGCCGCAGCGCGCCGGGATCCGGGTCGACTTCGGGCAGGTCGCGGCCGCAGGGTTCGTGGTGACGGTGCTCCCGGCCGCGAAGCCGGGAAGGAGGGGCGGCGCCTCGTTTATGAGGAGCGCGCTCGGCCGCACCGTGACGTTCGGGAGCGCGGCGAGCCGGTGAAGGGACGCGAGGAGCGGGTCGCCGTGGCGGCGCGGGAGGCCGCCGCGGGCCCAGCTCCGCGTCGGCGCCCAGAAGAGGACCTGCGGGAGACGCCGGGCGATCTCCGCCCAGGCGTCGACGTAGTCGGGGCGGAAGAAGTCGCCGGAGTCGTGGAGGCGGAAGTGGCGATCCGCGCGCGCGAGGATCTGACCGAGGAGGATCGGGATGAAGGTGCCGCGCTCGAGCGCGTCGAGCGTGAAGGTGAGGCGCCGTGCCTGCGCGTCCTTCACGCCCTTCCACCGGTAGCGTTTCCGGTCGTCGGCGTAGCAGGCGGCACAGACCGAAGAGCGGGTAAGGACCGCGCCCGGGCAGGTGATGCGTGCCGGGAGGCTGAAGGAGCTTCCGGGCATCGCGGAGGTTTGGGTGAGGAGGTGGAGGGGAGCCGGCTCCGGGCGCGGAAGGGACGGATCGGGTGTCGACGGGAGGGAAGAGAGAGCAGGCACAACGTCGTCCTCCGAATGTGTGGAGTCAGGGCGAGGACGCCCTCAGGCGACCGACGCACGCATCAACTGACCGAAAGGTGGTCAGGGGCCGTCCCTCAAACGAGGGAGACCGCGATGGGCGCCACGTCAGCCGCCGGAGAGGGTCGTCGTTTCCCATGGGGGGAGGGCGACGCTCGTGGGCCGGGTTGGAAAGGGGCAATGCCGTGGCCGTCGTGACGCCTGGAGTGAACCGCGAAGTCCGGGGGAAAGGGGAGGGTCGAGACCGCGAGCGGGACGGGGTGTCTCACGGGAGCCGAGAACGTGGCGCATCGCCCTGCGCTCCCCCTGGGACGCCCTGTCCCTGGCCCCGGAAGACCCGGTCGGGCGACGCGAGCGCGTCCGCCGCAGCGGCGACCTCGATGAAGCGCTCGGCGAACGCTTCGCGCACGAGTCGGCGAAGGGCGCGGATGCGGCGAGAGACATCCGACGGCTCGCCCCCGACGGTCACGAGGACCCGGAATGCCCGATGCCCGGTCAGCTCCTCGAGCGTTCCCGGACGCGCGGCGAGAGTCCGGTACCGGTCGATCTTCGTCCGCGCGACCGAGCGGAGGCTCTCCGTCGCGCGGTCGTGCTCGAGGAAGACGAGCGCGCGTGGCCCGTCCTCGGGGGCGAGGACGAGGACGCCGTCCGGCGCCGGGAGGCGCAGCGCGGACGTGGTGGGAAGCGCGCGCGGCCAGCTCGACGCCCATGCCACGCGCAGAGCCGGCGCGAGAAGGGCGGCGACGAGGAGGCCGTTTACGTCCCGGAGGTGCGGCAGGAACGCGGGGATCCGCCCGGGCGGGAGCGCGAGCGGCGACGGACGTCCCGCCCGAAGCATCGTCGAGACGAGCCGGGCTTCGGGGCTGTCTCCGGCGGTATCCTCGATTTGCCCGAGCGCCCACGCAAGCCCCGCCGCGGTCGGCACGACGAGACGAAAGCGTCCACCGCGCGCGCGGGGCTCCTCCCAGCGGCGGAGCCATCCGGCCTCCTCGAGCCGGGCGAGGCGACGGCTGAGGCGCGACCGATCCCTCCCGACGAACACGAGGGCCTGGAGCTCCGCGAGGGAGAGGACCCGGAGCCGCGCGAGCCGGAGGAGGATGGCGCGGTCTCGCGGGAGGGCCGGCCCGTGCGATCCGTGTGCGGGGGGCGCGGGGCGCATGCGGATGCGGCCGCCCCCCGCACGTCCAGGTGTGCGGGGTGCCGCGGCGGCGACGGCCTCCAGCTGCGCCGCGGTCGGCGCGGCACTGGGGCGAAAGATGGTGTCGTGCGGGGGTCGGAGAGTCGCCATGCGGGGACGGGGGACGTCGCTTGCGATCCTGCGGCGAGCGACCCGCCCGCGCATGAGGTACGCGCGAGGTTGGGACGGCGGGGATCGCGACGTCACGCTCGCGGCTCTCGTCGCGTGCCGCCGGAACCGGGACGAAGACGCTTCCGTCGCAGCGACCGAAACGGGTCGCCGTCGCACGAACGCGGTCGGAAAGGCGGCCAGCGAACGGCGCGAAGTCGCCCTCGCGCTGTGGACAGAAGCCGCGATTTGTGGCTAAGTGAGAGAAACGACAAACCAGTCCTCGAGTTCTCATCCTCCGGCTCCGGTCGCACGAGGGACGCGGAGTCCCACCGCTGGACGGCATCTACGCGCAGGCCACGGTGAAGCCCCGCGGGACGACCCGTCACAAGACACCGACCGTCGCTCGATCTGCGACCGAAACATGGACAGGATGCTGGCGCTAATCCCGCCCCGCCCCTCCCATGCAACGCGCTCCAGATCTCGTGCAGGAGATCCACCGCATCGCCTCTCGGCGCGGGTGGAGCCAAGCCGAGCTGGCTCGATCCCTCGGCATCCACCGTTCGATCCTCGTCCACGCGCGCGGCGGACGACGCGCCCTCACGAGTTCCGTCCTCGCCCGTATCGTCCGCACCTTCGGAGACGTACCGGAGATGCGGGATCTCGTCTGGACGTACCTTCGGTACGACGCGCCTGCGGGCGTCGAGGAGCGCGGGTGCCTGAAGACGGCCATCCCTCCGGCCGAGGATCTTCCGGAGCCGATCGTCGCCGCAATTCGCCGCTTCGTCCGGACGTTCCCGCTCCACCTCGTGAGCGGCCGCGGACTCGTCATCACGGGACGGTCGGCACGAGCGCTCTCGGCCGCGAGCCGCCTCCTCGACGAGGGGCTCCGGGGCGCGGGCATCCGCGTCCACCGCCGGACAGCGAACCAGCCCGTCGGCCCCTCGGAGCGCGCCCTCATCGCGCACGCGCGGCTCCTCATCCTCGAACGAGTCGACGGCGGGAAGGAGATCGCGGCGCGCCTCGTCGCCGAGCAGCTCGGCGAAGACCACCCGGTCGTCGTCACGACGGCGGCCGGCATCGACGCGCTCTTCGAGCCGCGGCTCGCCCGCGAGCTTCGGAGCCGGACGGACGCGCTTGCGATTGAGAGCATCACGGTTCCGGGGCATGCGTGAGCTGCCGAGCTACATCCGCATCGCGCGGCCCGTTTCGGAAGGCCCGCTCGGCTCCTCGGCGCTCGCCGCGGATCTCGGCGGCTTCTTCGCGACGGCCCGGGAGGTGGGCTTCGACCCGGCGCTCCTGCTCCTGACCCTGCGCGCCCTGATGCTTCGAAGCCCGCTCGGCGTTCCCGTCCGGGATTTCCAGTGGATACTCGGGGCGGAGCGCCGGGAGGTCTTCCGGTGGCTCGGGTTCCTCGAAGACGCGGGCCTCGCGACGTGGCACGCGCGGGGGAACGCCGTCACGGTCGAGGTGGACGCGAGCGAAACCGAGCGGACGCTCTTCGGTCCCGAGGACGAGCCCGGAATCGTCCACCGCGTCCCGACGCGGTGGTTCGTGCGGACGCTCCCCCTCGTCGGCCGGAAGGCGTTTCTCGTCTACCTCTACCTCCGGAGTCGAGAGCGGGCGTCGGGCCTCACGGCGCCGCTGACACTCGGCACCGTGGCCCGCGCGAGCGGGCAGTCGGCCCGGTCCGCCGCACGGGCGCTCCGGCGGCTTCGCCGGGCGGGCCTCTGCGCTGACGGGGGCGGCCACGGTCGGTTCGTCCTCACCGATCCGCCGCCGCTCTCGAAGGTCGAGCGCGCGTACCTCGGGTGGCTCGAAGCGGGCGCGATCCCGCTGACCCGGGCGGGGCGCGTCCGCCTCGTGCTCGCGCTCGGCCTCCCCATCCTCGTGATCCTGACCGGCCTCCTACTCCTCCTGCCATGAATGCTCTGACCCCGATCGCGATTGGATTCGACACCCGGCAGAGCCGAGAGTGGTTCCGGGCGCGGGAGTTCTACCTGGCCCGCGACCGGTTTCTGCACGCCATGCTGAAGCGCGCCGACCGGGGACCGGCCTTCGCGACGTACCGCGCCCCGGACGGATCGAAGATCGCCTGCCCCCTCATCGGGGAAGACCTCGGCCAGCACAGCCTCGTCCTCGGAGCGACGGGGAGCGGAAAGTCGTCGCTCCTCGAAGCGATGAGCCGGACGCTCCTTCGGATCGGACGGTCATTCGTCCTCGTGGACCCGCACGGCGACCTCGCCGACCGCGTAGGCCGCTGGGTCCGGGCCACCGGAACCCTCACGCTCGTCTCCCTCGACTTCACCCGGCCCGAGACGCTCCCGGCGTGGAACCCCGTAGCCCGGATGGACGGGGTCGCGCCGAGCCGGCAGGTCGACCTCCTCGTGACGGTCCTGAAGCGGCTCTACCGGGGCGAGACGGTCGCATCCTGGAGCTGGGGCGTGAAGACGGAGGAGCTGATGCGCGTGAGCCTTCGGGCACTCATCGAAAGCGCGATGCCGCTGACGCTCCTCGACCTCGAGCGGTTCCTGACAGACGAGGAGTTCCGGCTCGACGTGCTCCAGACGGCGGGGGCGGAAGTGCAGGCGTACTTCCGGGACCGCTTCGGCGCCCGGGAGGAGATGTACGTGTCGGCGGTCTTGAACAAGCTGGCCCCACTCCTTGACGCGCCGGCCGTCCGGGCGTTCCTCGGGAGAACCGAGGGGACGATGGATCTCCTCGGGGTGATCGACCGGCGCGCGGCCGTCGTCGTGAACCTCGCCCGCGGATCCCTCGGTGCAGCGGCGGACGTCCTCGGCAGACTCCTCACGAGCGCGCTCCTTCTCGCGGCGCTCCGGCGCGAACGGATCGTCCCGGAGGCGCGTCGCCCGGTGACGCTCCTCGTCGACGAAGCACACGCCTTCGCCGGAGAAGAGAGCGGTCTCGCCGACCTCCTCGTGGCGGGCCGGAAGTACAAGGTCTCTCTCGTCCTCGCAGCGCAGGGGCTCTCGCTCTTCCCGGCGAAGCTCCGGCCGCTCCTCACCGGAAACACCGCGCGGCAGTACCTCTTCCGGCTCCCGTACGCTGAGGCACGGCTGATTGGCCCGGATGTCCTGGAGCCACTCGGGAATGTCCCGCGGCTCCGGGCGCGACCCTACGACCGGATCGACGACCCGCTCCTCACTCCGGAGGAGGAGCTGCGGTCGCGGATCCACGAACTGGCGGATCTCCCGACCGGGGCGTGCTACTGGGCGCTCCGCGGGAAACGCTTCAAGGCGCGGCGGGTGCAGGTGCTCGCACCCGAGACGCCACCGGCTCTCCCGACCCGGCCCATCTCTACCGGTTTCACGATCGATGAGTTCGATGCCTGATCCAACAAGGATGGGAATGAGCGCGTGGCAGACGATGAGAGCGCGCGTGCGGTCCCTCCCGTGGCGGCCCGAGGACTGGGCCGAGGGCGTGGGATTCCGCGGACAGGGAAGGCTGCGTCCGTTCGCGTGGAGATCACTCGAAGCGCTCGATACCGCGGTCGACGATGCGCTCGCCCACGCGGTCGGGACGGACGGCCTGCAAGCGTCGACGCGGGCGTGGATGGCGCGAGCCTATCGATCGCTGCGACGGCACGTGGAGCCGACGCGAACGCAACGGGCCTTTCTCTCGGGCGACCTTGAGCGGCAGGTGCCCGTCCTCGAGAGCTGGGTACAGGACATGCGGGCGCGAGGTCTCGGGTATACCGCTGTGAACGGCATGTGGCGTGCGGCGCGAGGTCTCCTCCGCCGGGTCGGGCGGCGCAGCAACCGGTTGAACCCGTTCGACTACTGTCCGGCGCCGCCACCGGGTCGTTCCGAGCCACGGTGGCTGTCGCGCCCGGAGGCGGAACGGGTGCTCGTGTGGGTCGCGAACGCGCCATGGCCCAGCGCCCTCGAACGCACGCGAAACCTCCTCATTGTGGGGCTCATGCTCTTCGCCGGTCTGCGGCGGGGTGAGGTCGTCCGCTTGCGGTACGGGGACATCAACCTCGATCAGGGCGTGATTCACATCGTAAAGGGGAAGGGGAGAAACGGCGGGAAGGATCGCCCAGCGTACATGCCTCCGCAGCTCCGGCAATTCGCTCGGGCGTACCTCGCGGAGCGGCACCGTGCGGGGTGGACGGACCCTGCACTGTTCTTCGGGACAGGCCGAAAGGCGCCGCTTGGGCCGACGGGGGTGGCTCGCCTGTTTCAGAGAATCAGCCGGGAGTCGGGTGTCTCGGTGCACCCGCATGCGCTGCGGCACAGCTTCGTTACCCTCTGCGCTCTGCAAGGCGTGCCGAGTCGCGTGATCCAGACGCTCGCGGGACACGCATCGCTCAGCATGGTGGAGCACTACTCGCACGTCGTGTCGCGGGAGGCGCGGGATGCGGCAGAACGCATCGCACTCGACGTCAGGCTTCCGGGCGACGGACCGGAGGGCGGCGTCGAGTGGTGGGACGTACCTACTGAAGGCGGAGCCGGCCAATCTGCGCTTTCTTGTCCTCGTCCCACACGCGAAGGTAGCCCGCCGTCGTCGTGAGACTCGCGTGACCCGCGAGTTCCTGCGCGACGTTGATGGAGACGCCGGAGCGCAGAAGCATCGTCACGAAGGAGTGGCGAAGGGCGTGCGGTGTGAACCAGACGCCGGAGGCGCGTCGAATGAGGATGGTGAAGCGCTTGAGCTGGTTGACCGAAAGGCCTCGATTCGCACGGCTCGCGAAGAGCTCGGGACACGTGAAGCCCGCCCTCGCGCGCTCGCGGAGAAACGTCGTGAGGATGGCGCGAAGCTCTGGGCAAACGTAGCCGGTCCGGTCCTTCCCGCCGAAGCGACCCTTCCCGCGACGAACGAGAATCGTTCCGTCGGAGAGGTTCACGTCCGCGAACTGGAGGGAGAGAAGCTCGCTGCGGCGGAGGCCCGCGTAGATCATCGTGCCGAACAGGGCGACGGCGCGCTCCCGCTGGTAGGTGGTCGGCCAGGGGTAGTTGCGCGCGGCCTCGAGGATGCGAAGCAGATCCGGAGCCTTGAGGGCTTTCGGCAGGGGCAGCCGGAACGAGGGGGCCTTGGCCCCGTGGTAGGGATTCGAGAAGCCCTCCGTCTGCTCGAGAAAATGGAAGAACGGACGAAGGGAGCGCCAGTAGGTGTTCGTGGTAATAGCAGAGAGACCACGCTTTCGGTTCCGGAGGATCCAAGTATCGAGGAGGTACGTCTTCGACGCGAGCTTCATCCGGGGCGGGTCTTCGGCGCGGTCGAGGAGAAACCGCCGGAAGTCGGCGTAGGCGCTCTTGTACGTGCGCAGCGTCACGCGGCTGTGATTCAGGAGGTACTGGGCGTGATCGAGGAAGCGCCGGTGCGCGTCGTCCAGGCGCTCGAGGAAGACGCGGTCGTCCTCGGTGACGAATGACGAGGAGGCCTCAAGCGTTTTGACAGGGGGCCGCACTCCAGCCTTTCGGGCTTGGGTCCACTGGGGGGAACGGGAAACCATGGGGGTGGGAGGTAGCTTCCAGCCCTTCCGTACGCCGTGAAACACAGGCCGTCACCCGGTCGTGTCTGGCCCTCGAGCGGAACCCAGGCTTGGGGCCATGGCCTCAAGCGAAAAGCTCTGGTCCCTTCGCGATTCAGCGCTTCAGGAAGCCATCGTGCACCCGACAGGATTCGAACCTGTGGCCTCAAGCTCCGCAAGCGCGCGGCCGAGGGGAATCGTGACTTTATGGCTTCCCCATGCGACGAAACGTCCGTCGAGGGGGTGTTCCTGGCCCCAAGCAGGGGCGCTCAAGGCCAGCGGTTCACGTCGTCATGGAAGGATCGTGGTGCGACCCCATAGAAGCAGGAAGCGGGCGTGGACTCAAGGGCGACCGAGGAGGCGGCCGTCACGCCGATGGAAGAGAGGAGGCGAAGGGAACCAACGCGGCGATGCCCGGGAGAGCGCCTCACCGGCTACGCTACCGGGGTGCTTCCCATCACGCTCGCGCCTGCGGATCGCATCCGGTTTCTGATTCAGCACGACTGCTTTGAGATCTGCGCGCTCCTGGCGCCGGACGACTTCGCGTCCTACGCGAAAGAACGCGGCATCGACACGGACGTGAAGCGCCTGGAGCGACTCGATCGGCTCGGAATCTTTCGGCCGATGATGCGGGTCCGACGGCCGTGGATTCGGGAGAAGCTGGAGCAGCGTCCGAACGGGCGCATGGAGACAGTGGGGCTACTCGCAGAGGGTGAGGAGTGGCACGGACCGCTGCGCGAAGGACATGCCCGCTTCGGGCAGGATCGGGAGACGCTGGAGTGGTACCGGGAGAACGGGCATCTGTGGCACCCGGCCGAACGCCCATACGTACCGTGGGAGATGAGACGTCGCGACGAGCCATCTCGATCCGTGGACCTCGCCCTCTACTCGCGCTTCCAGGTGCAGGATCTCGCGCGGCGCCAGGATCTGTTCACGCAACACGTGCATCTCGACGAATTCGCGGAGACGGATGCGGAGGGATTTCGGAAGCTCGCGGAAGACCTCGAAGAGCTCATGAAGCGCGAGCTCGAGTTCGTCCGGACTGTTCCCTACGACGACGCCGTGGCGTTCCTCGCGCAGGCGCTCGCGTCGCGGTACTACCCGCACACGCAGACCGACCGTCGGACAATCAGCGTGCGGTCGTCGATCGGTCTCGAGCCGTGGGACTGGTGGGAGTACGCGCGCGCGTGGGACGCAGGAGCGATCCTGGCCGAACTCGGCACGACGGGGGAGGCGGTGCGGCTGTTCGTCTCGCACCTTCAGACGACCGCGCGGTACGCCGACCCGCTGGCGGCGTGGTACGACCTCGTCTGCTTCGTCGCCCTCGACGAACGGGAGCGCCTGAAAGGCGACGCGAAACGGGCGCAGGACCTGTACGCGATGGAGCACATGGGTCGGCTTTTCTACGCGGACATCACCGGCTCCACCCTCTCTCCGCCGGACGAGGGGCAGACGTGGACGCGGGACAGCCTCTACGGGCCGGGCGTCTCAAGCGACACCCTCGCGCATCTCGAGTGCATCGCGAACCGGTACCACCTGAACCCGCGACCGCGCCTCCTCCTAGTGGTGGAGGGCGAGGGCGAGGCGGAGCAGTTCCCGCGCATCCTCGCGGACCTTCTCGGGCAGCGCCCAGCCGTCCTTGGAATCGAGGTGCGGACGCTCGGAGGGGTCGGCGAGTTCACAGGCAAGAGGAAGCGTGACCCGTACGGCGCCCTTGAGAAGCTCATTGACGATCACCACCATCGGGGCACACCAGTCGTGATCGTGCTCGATAGCGAGAATGACGTGCCGCGCGTTGCGGAGCGGCTGCGAGGGGCGAGATCCCGCTTGAACCCGAGCCGGGCCCTGACGCGTCCGGAGTACGTGCACCTCTGGGGGCGGAGTATCGAGTTCGACAACTTCAGCCACGCGGAGATCGCAGCGGCGCTCTCCGTCGTCGCGAGTGGGCGAGCCGAGTTCACCGAGGCAGAGATAGGGGAGGCGATGGCGAGCTACGACGCGCGCAAAGGCGATCCGCTCGCAGCGCTCTACCGCTCACGGCTGAACTACGGACTCTCGAAACCCGACCTGCTTCGGGCCCTCGTGACGCGCGTGATCACCGCGGGAGAGGCAGAGCTCGACGAGAAGGGCGATGGGAAACGACCACTCGTGCGCCTCCTTCAGCGCGTAGCAGCGCTCGCGGCGGGGAACACCTTCCCGATGACCCGGAAGTGCTGGGAGGACAACCAGGCATCCGGGTACTTCGGCGCCATTGATCCCGACCCGTGAACGAGAGGCGCCAGGGACAATGCGTGCCCGGCACGCGCTACGCGGAGGGGAGGGGGAGCGCGGCGAGCGCTCGCCGCAGAACCGCGACGAGTCCCTCGTAGAGGAGGCGTTGCAGGCGCGCGAACTCCTCTGGTGTCGAGGGCATGCGCTCAAGGCCCATCGCGGAAAGCGCCTCGCCGTACTTGCGCCATTTGCGGCGGCTCTCGGCCGGGTCACCGCGATCCAGATCATGGAACTCGATTCGTCGGAGCTCCTTCAACCACCAGATGGCGTCGCACTGCTCGGGTTCGAGCGGACCGCCATTCGGGGCGAGAAGCCGCAGCGAGCTGGAGCCGCCTCCCTCGTAGAGGAGAAGGAAGAGAGCGTTCACGACACGGGCCACATCGGCCACGGTGCGGGCGATGGTGAGGCATACGACAGGACACTCGGCGTACACCCGCGAGGTAGGGGGAAAGATCTCGGGACGTCCTGCTGCTCGTGCAGCGGCATTGACGTGTCCGATGAGCCGCAGGATCTCGCCGCCCAAGAGCGCGACGTCGTGGGCAGAAGTACTCGCCTCGAGGGACGCATTAGCCGTCGAGAGCGCATCGGCCCGGGCCAGGAGCTCCTCGCGTCCGTCCGGCCCGACGGAGTACGTCAGGTCCTCGGCCGTGACCGGATCGATCGGAGGAGGGAGCCCCACGAGCACGTCGGCGTATAGGTCGCGCTCGATGGCCGAATGACGAAGCGCGGTCGCAAGGGCCGCCCTTCGCGCGTCGCTGGCCTCGGCCTCGAACCGGACGAACGTGTCGGCGGCAAAGGAGGCGTGGAGCTCCAGTGGGATGAGCAGCGCGCGAAGCGTTGCAGGGTCGAGTCCACCGAGCGGCGGGAGGATGTACCAGGAGGTGACGCGGGCGATGGCCGGAAGCCCGGAGAGCTCGTCAGCGAGACGATGGGCTACGTCCCCGGATAGGGCATCGGTCGGGAGAGCAGGGAATGCGATGGACCGTCGGAGCTCTTCGAGCACGGGGACCTCAGTACGGCGGATAGCCTCATCAATCGCTGGAGAGGAGACCAGCCGGGTGAGGTCGCACTCGCGACGCGTGTCCTCGAGGCTGGAAAGGAGCGGAGCGAATGGACCGGTCAAGTCCCCGGTCTGCCGACGAAGGTCCTCAATGATTCGCTGAGTGGGCCCAAGGACCCGCTCTTGAAGTTCGCGATGGGATGCGAGAAGTGCCCGAATCTCAGGAGCGAGGAAGTCACGAGGGTCCATGCGGTCCAAGGGTACAACGAAGAACGCTGATGCCTCCTGGGGGAACGATGGCGGCATCTGCCGGTTGGTGCCGCAAACGCCGCCCCGTCTACGTGACGGTAGCGGCGTTTGCGCGCGTGTTCTGCTCAGTCTGGGCGAGCGACGAGCCCCCAAGCTTGCTCGTAGGGAAGCGTCTTGATGGCCTCGCCGCGCTCGTGTAAGACCTCTGCGCTTTCCGCATCACCGGCCTTCAATAGGGCCAGTTCTCCAGCGCGAAGGGATGCAACCGCAGCCGCGGATCCGTGAAGGAGGTGGAGCGCGCGCGCTCGCTCCAGCAGCGCATTGCGATCCAGAGAATCCAAGAGAAGAATTTCGGAACACAACGAGAGGGTGGCCGTGGCCGGAGCGCGCCAGCCATAGGCGGAGAGCAAGGCATGGAGTGCGCGCAAGCTTGAGGGGTTGGCGTTACGCGCTCGTTCTGCTAGAAGCACCGCTCGTCGCTGATCTTTGTCGCGCTGTAGTGCTAGTCCGCTAGCCCATGCGAGCCCGTCGCTGTCCGCAGGGTTAAGCTCAAGCACGCGATCGACGAGAGCCTGGGCGATATCCCAATCCGTGAAGTACTCGTCGATCGACTCCAGCAGCTCAGCACGGTCCGATGCGGATCCGAGAAGTTCGCGCACTGCCGCACCGCGGGAAGCGCTCTCGTGCGGGTCGTCTTGGACGATGCGTCTTAGACTGACGATGAGGGGCTGTGCCATTCAGAGGGTCGCGTTAGAGGATGAAGTATGCATCACTCACCTGTATCGTACCATTCTCGTACTTGTACACATCGAGCCACAGCTGTCTCCCTTCGAACTCAATCTGGTTGGAAAAGTAGGTGCCCGGCTTGAGGTTCTGGCCATAGGTCCGACCTAGTTGCTTCAGCTTCTCGACGTAGGAGCTTCTCCCGCCGAACGCGTCCCACTGATGCTTCTTTGTAAAGATGTGCTCCTCCTTAAGAGTGATGTTGTCCAGTGAGGTCTTCCCTGCGCCCCGAGTGCCACCTGATGCCGGCTCGTTCGTGATGGCGTTCCAGACCTGCGCGATTCCCTTTCCGGCGCGAAGGACCCCGTCGGCGGTAACGGCAGCGCCGGCGGCTGTAATGCCGGCGCTTGCCGCGGCCGCTGCGCAGCCGCCCCCAACAGTGGCAACGCAGGTGGCAAGGCCGGCGCCAGTGCCGGCTGCGCCTGTACCGGCGGCCATCACGCCTGCGATGGCCTCGAGCACGCCGCCAACAGCGTTGACGACTCCTACCGCGAAATCGCCCCAGGACACCTCCCCACTCGGATCCACGTAGTTTGTCGGGTTGTTCTTCACGTAGACGTACCGGTTGAACGTCTGCGTGTCCGACGCCTGTGCCGGGAAGGGGTCGCGGGAGATGAACCGACCGACGGTCGGGTCGTAGTACCGGGCGCGCAGGTACTGGAGTTCCGTCAGGTCCATGCGCTCACCCGCGAACGCGTACGGCGTGGTGGTGGTGTCTGCGTCCAGGCGCTCCCCGAATACGTCGTAGCGCATCCGGGCAGTGACGGCACCCGTCGCGTCAGTCGTCGCGATGGTCGAGCCGAGAGGGTCGCTATGGAGGACCGTGAGCGCAGACCCCGTCACGGAGTAGAGGAGGTCGTGTCCGTAGACGTGATACGTCCAGGTCTCGCCTGTCCGTTCCGCGAGCACCCGGGCGTGCTCGGGCATCGGGTCCACGACGAAGCGCGTCGTGACACCCCCGACCGTCATCGCGATACGATCGCCGTCGCCGTCGTAGGTAAACGCAGCGCTGGTCGGAAGCGGGGCACTCCGCACGGTGACGAAGGTCGCGGCGGTGGTAGAGACGTTCGCCCCGTCGGTCACGGCGAGGTCGAAGCGGTACAGCCCTGGGGCCGTGAACGTGACCGAGGGCTCGGCGACCGTCGCGTCCGAGAGCGTGACGGGTGCCGGATTTCCGACATGCGCTGTCCAGATGAGCGACACCGAACCCTCGGCGTCGAAGGATCCGCGGCCATCGAGCGTCGCGGCGCCCGGCGCATTGAGGGTCTGGTTCCGCCCCGCATCTGCAACGGGGGCCTGGTCTGGGAGAGGCTCTGGTGTGTAGGAGAGAGTGAGGGTGGGCTTCTTTGCGGCAACCGTCGCGCTGCCGGAATACCAGTACACGCGAGACGACGTGCCGAGGGTGTCCCCGCGGGTCCGGAGCGAGAGCTTCCCCGACCCTACGAGGCGGTCCTGGAGGACCGCGAGGTCGTCTTCCGTGAACGTCCAGACGTTCGGCTGGTTCGCGACCACCTGTCCGAGGCCGACGAGGATCGGGGTGAGAGTCCGGTCGGGGGTCGCAGCGCTAATCGTGGCGTAGCTCGCCTGCGCCCAGTTCGGATCCAGCGTCGTCGGGAGGAGCTGCACCGACCACTGGTCGGTTGCGGTATTGCCGACGACGGACTTCCCGGTGAGGGTGAGCGTCGCTCCGGTGAGGGTGGACTGCGAGGGAGGTGTCGGAAGTGCGAACTGCGCCGCGCCGAGGTAGGTCGCCGTCGAGGCGCGACCCGTCATCATATCGGCGTTGAAGTAGCGGGTCGTGGGGTAGGCCGAGACCACGTAGCCGCTCATCCCTGCTGCCGGCACGACCGTCTGCGCGACGGGGGCCGGGGGGCCGGCCGCGATCGTGACCTGGACACGGTCCGGGCTGCTCGTGCTCACCCCGTCCGAGACCACGAGATCGAACTGGTAGGTGCCGGCGACACTGGCGAGAAGTGCGGGCTTCGCCGCGTGGACCCCGCGCAGGACTCCGGTCGACGGGTTTCCTGCGACTTCCGTCCACATGTAGCTGAGGGCGATGCCCTCAGGGTCCGTGCTGGCGCTCCCGTCGAGGAACATCAACCAGTCGACGTTCCCGGTCGCGTCCGTTCCGGCGCGCGCAGTCGGTGTCGCGTTCGTCGTCACAGGGGCAATCCCTGTGAGCTGACCACGGTCATTCCACGTGAAGCCCCGGCTCGCCCCGACCTTCGTGAGCTGGCCGTCCGCGTCGTACGTGCGAAGGCCGTCTCCCGCGTTCAGGAGCTGGTCCGCGACATCGTAGGTGTAGGAGGTCGCCCCGAGGCCCTCAACCTTCTGCGTGCGGTTCCCCGTCGCGTCATACGCGTAGCCGACCGTGCGGCTTCCGGGGTAGGCCGCTTCGGTGATCCGCGCGAGAGCGTCGTACGTGTAGCTCTCGGTCGCGCCATCCACGGTCCGAGCGAGCCGGTTGCCGCGATCGTCGTACGTGTGTCCGACGGTCGCAAACGGCGTCTGCCCGAGGGCGTGCGTGACCGAGGTCATCCGGCCCGCGTCGTCGTAGGCGTACGCGGCGCTCGTCCCGTTCGGCAGCGCCACCGAGAGAATCCGGCCGTTTCCGTCGTAGTCGTACTCCGTGACGCGGCTCTGACTGTCGGTGACGGACGTGACGCGCCGGGCATCGTCGGACGCGTAGGTGACCGAGAACCCTCCCGGGTAGCCAAGGGTCTCGAGGTTCCCGACCTCGTCGTAGGCGTACGTGATGACCTCGGTTCCGGCCGGGCTCGTACGCGTGCGCGTGAGGGGGCGGTTCAGGGCGTCGTAGGTGATGTCGAGCTGGCCGTCGGTATCCACCATCCGCGTGCGGTTCCCGACGCCGTCGTAGAGGAAGGTCGTTGTGGAGTCGTCCTGGTACGTGACGGTCGTGAGCTCGCCGCCGTAGTTGTAGGCGTAGTCCGTGCGGTTCCCGCGCGCGTCAGTCGTGTACCAGACGCTTCCGTCCGGCCGGTACATCGTCTGCGTCGTACGGTTCAGAGGGTCCTTCACCGTGTCTTGGCGTCCAAAGTCGTCGTACGTGAAGTGCGTCGCGTGCCCGAGCGCGTCGGTGACCTTCTGCAGCGTGCCGTTCGGGTTGTAGGTGTAGGTCACGACACCCCCGAGGGCGTCGGTCGTCGTGAGGAGCGCGTTCTTCGCATTGTCGTAGGCGAACGTCGTCTCGAATCCGTCGGCGTCCTCGACCACGGTCTTGCGACCCTTCGCGTCATACGTCGTTGTCGTGACGTTCCCGAGCGGGTCGGTGACCGTGAGGACGTTGTCCCGGCCGTCGTAGGTGTACGTCGTACGCTCCCCGTCCGGTGTCTCCTCCCAGAGCTTTCGCCCGGCGATGTCGTAGTCGAAGGTGACGGTCTCCCCGGTCGCGGTCGTGACCGTCTCCGGGTAGCCATACGCGTCGTACGTGAAGGAGGAAACGGCGTCGCGGGCGTCGGTCACCGTCTCGACGAGGCCCGCTGCCGTGTAGGTCGTGGTGGTCACGTTCCCGAGGGCGTCCTCGGTCGAGACGAGGTGATGCTCGGCGTCGTACGTGTTCGTCGTCACGCGGTCGAGCGAGTCGGTCGTCGTGAGGAGGTTGTTGGAGTCGTCGTAGGTGAACTCGGTCCGCCGGTTCAGGGGCTCGTAGGTTGAGGCGAGGACCGTGCCACGGCGCCAGTTCCGTTCGGTGCTCGTGCGCCGCCCGAGGATGTCGGTGTACGAGGACGAGACGAAGGTCGCGTAGTCCCAGCGATCCTCCTGGTAGAAGTAGTAGGTGCCGTAGGCGTCCTGGAAGTTCTCGCGGTCGTGCTCGAAGACGGCGTTACTCTTCGTGTAGTAGTAGAGGTGGAGCTTCCCGAACGTGTCCCACACGCCCGTCGTGTACTGGGGGAAGACGACCCCCGTGAGCGTGTCCGTGACGGGGCCGTAGGCGAAGCGCACCTGCACCCCGTTCAGCGTCTGGGTCTCGACCTTCTTCGTCGTCGCGTTGAAGGTCTGCTCGAGCGTGTCGCCGTCGCAGCCCACGCGCTTCGTGAGGACGGAGTTCGTGCCGTACGTGTAGGTGCAGGTTGCAAACACCGTCGTCGCCGGAAGCTCCTTCTCGAGCTTCGTGAGGGTTCCGTTATTCGTGTAGCGGTACACGCGCCCGAGCGGATCCGTGATGGTCGCAATCCGCCCGCTCGCGTACGTGAACGTGAGTGTTCGCCCGGTCGGCTCCGTCACGGTCGTGAGGTTCCCCGAGGCGTCACGCGTGAGCGTCGTCGTGTTGCCGTCCGTATCCACCTGCCGGACGAGTTTCCCGGTAGCGTTGAAGACCTCGCGGTCCTGGTTCGGATGGAGGAGCGTGTACTCCTGGGCCGTACTGTCGTAGGAAAGGACACTGAAGAGGCCGTACTCCCCCGTGAAGGTCCCGTCCGCGTTGCGCTTGAAGTAGTGCTTCGCGCCGTCGGCGGAGGTGAGGATGACGCCGTAGGTATCGGTCGTGACGTCGAGATTCACGCCGTAGTTCCACGTCCAGCCGTTCCCGAAGACCCCCGGCGCGGTAGATGCCGTGAGGCTGTTGTAGGTGCGCGTGACTTCGAGGGGGAAGCCGATGGTCGGAATCCGGAGGTCGGTCTCGGTCAGGACGAGGTTGCCGGTTGCGACATCCACGCCGACTCCGGCCTTCGCGGACCACGGGAGATTGCCCTTCTTGTGCTCTGCCTCGTAGGCCTTCCCGAGCCAGTTCGTGTGCGTCACGGAAGACGTGATCTGACTGCCACCGCCCGTATTCGTGGAACCCACGAGCTGCGCGCCGGTCGTCGAGCCCCACCAGTTGTACTGCGCGTCCACCGTGCTGCCCGAGCTCGCGAGGCCGTAGACGAAGCCGGTATCCGGGTTCCCGTTCCACGCGATGGAGTTGTAGCGAAGCACCATGGGAGACGACGACGCGCTAATCGCGTAGCGTGTCCCGGAGTCATTGAGGTCGATGCGGTTGTTCGTGAGCCGGACGGCGGTCGCGCTCGACGCGAGGACGGCCCAGGACGACGACTCCGTGAGCGTGCTGTCCTTAATCGTGATCGCGGACGGCACCCCGTACATGTTCAGGTGGATGTAGTTCTTCCGGAGCGTGAGCCGCTCGAAGCTCCGCGTCGTCGATGGGTTCTTCTCGAGATTGAGCCCATAGAGACTCATGCGCTCGATGAGCGCGTCCGTGAGCGTGAGGAGCGAGAACCGACCCGTGAAGACGCTGCCGTAGCGGATCTGGATGTGCTGGTACGTACCGTACGCCGCGATCACGGTCTGGCCGGTGTTCCGCCCCTCGGAGCCGAAGGTCGCCCAGTCGCCAGGAGCCGGGCTCGTGGCGTCTCCGTCCTCGTTCGTGTCTCCGGCAACCGCGTCGTCCTTGAGCGAGGTCACGACGATGGGGTTCTGCGCGGTGCCTGCGGCAAGAATCGTCGCGCCCTCCAAGGCGACAAGGCTCGCGCCGCTCCCGAGCTTCACGACGACCCCCGGTTCGATCGTGAGGATCGCAGGGGAGACGACCGTCATCGCGCCCGTGACGACGTAGGGACTCTCGGCGGCCGTCCAGGTGGTGTTCGCGGTGATCTGGCCCGAGACGTCCGTGCGAAGGAGGGTGACCGGGGCGTCCTGACCGGTCTTCTCGCTGGCTCGGGCGGAACGGTGCTCGCTGCGGTACGGGCGGGCATCGGCGCTCACGCGCCCGGGGGCGTCCGGATTCACATCCCCGCGTCCGAGGGTGTATGTCCCATCGGGCCGGAGCGCGCTCGTTTCATCCGCAGGGTTGGGAGCCTCGTAGCGTTCCTCGCTCTGGGGCGCCGCGCGAAGGCCGAGTCGGTCTTCGACAGTCGGGAGCGTCTTCGATGTTGTGAAGGTACGGGGCGCCTGCCCTGCCGTGTCCGGTGGCGCGAGTCTCGCGAGAGAGTGCGGAACGGCGGGACCGACGAGCTGAAGAACCAGCGCAGCGAGGAGCAGCGCACTCGTGGGGCGTCGGGACATGGAAGGTGGGGGGTATGTGTCGTATCCATACTGCACAACAAAGCGTGAGGAGCGCAAGTGCTCGACGCGAAAGTGGGATCGTGACCTGCACTACTTCAGCGGACACGGAGCGCGTGCCTTCGGCTCCCGCTGAGCCCGGCCATCTCGAAGAGCAGATGCCCACGACGGAGCAGTCGTTCCCGCGTGTCGCGCCTACGGGGCGTCCCTGGCAGGAATCTATAGCGAGAACTCCGGGAAGTAGGGGCGGGCGCGAAGCGATCTCCGGCATCTTTGTGGAGGCAAGGAACGTCAAGAACAGCCCGTCGGCCGGAACAGGTACTCCGTGGGCTACGGAGGGTGACTCGAAGCGACGATTAGAATCGCGGCGGAGGAGTGGAGATGGCAGGCGCGGAAGCGAATGTGCATGTGGGCGAGGACGTGGTCCAGTTGCACGTGGAAGTGCGTGGCGGGCAGATCGGCGGCGCTGCCGCCTACACGCTCTTCGAAGAGACGAAGAACGGGACCGTCGAGATCAGCCGGCTCGGAAGCGCAAGCCCTTGGGCGTACCTCGCCGTTCCGCAGCCCGGCGCGTACTTCGCCGAGGTCACAGACGCCCGGGGGAAGAAGCACCGTACGCAGACCCTCCCCGTCGAGCCCGCCTTCTTCGACCTCGCGGCCCAGCACGGACGGGAAGCTCGCGAGTCGAGGGAGAAGCACGAGGCCCGGAGGAAGGCCGAACGGGAAGCCGCCGCTCGGACGGCAGCCGTGGCAACGAAGGCGGCGCAAGAGGCTCGAGAGATGCAGGCGCACCGGAACGAACTCCTCGTGGGCGGGGTCGTCGCGGTCGTCATCGTGGGCAGCCTGATCGCTCTCTACCACCTCGTCATTCGGTAGGCGGGCGGACCCCAAGGAGGCCCTCCCTGTGAAGAGCGGTTGTTGCGGTCACAGCGGCTCGGGCCGGGCCTGCGGCCGTCCGGACTGGCCTTTCGTTTGCCCCGAAAAGCTGCACGGCGAGGCCGTCGGCTGGGGATAAGTGGAAAGACACCCCCGGAAGGCGGGGGTGTCTAAGGGAACGGGAGACTGGCGCTGGCGTCAGGTCGAAGCGGTGACGTCCGCGAGGGCCTGATCGAGCAGGGCGATGAGCTTGCAGCGCCTGTGGAAGAACTGCCGGAGATCCATCACGTCTTCTGCCGTCAGATCCCCGGCGAGCTCGATGCCGTGCGAGCAAGGGACAGCGGCGAGGAGATCTTCGCGTCGACAGACCATCTCGGAACTCGGGTAGCAGAGCACCGCCTCTCGCTTCCGGCCGCCTGTCGCGTCGGTATCGAGGACTCTGACCGTGGGAGGGTCCATGCAGATGCTTCGATCCTCCTGCCCGAAGATGAGCACGCCCCCGCGGAAGCGCCGTTCGGTAGAGATCTCGTCCGGAGTTGTGAGCGTGAGTGTCACAGTGGAGATCCAATCCGATTCCCCGAACACGTCGGCTGGCTCCCAGATGCCGCTTTGGGGAGCCCTTACCGGTCGGCGGCGCGCGAGCCAGTTGCATGCGAACGAGCGCAGCCCTTTCGGAAAAGCTCTGGTCTCCTCCTCCTCCATCAGTGCATACAAAGTGCGGTTGTCGAGCGGCAGGCCGAGGTACGCGCTCACCGCGAAGAGATCTTCGAGGTCGAACGAGGTGGTGAGGTGCGCGCGGTAGATCCGGAGCGCGTCGTCGAGCGGAACGGAGCGACCGTGTTCGGCGCAGCGGGCGCGCATCTCCAGGAAGCGCTCGGAGGTGCCAGGCCGGGTCCGGGTCGGCGGTGCGACGGCGGTGGCGTAGAGTTGTTTCGCTGCCGGCGACGGCTCCTCCCCGATTTCCCCGAACGCTTCGCGCATGAGGAACCCGTTGCCTGCATATGCGTAGGCTTCACCCAGGAGACGGAAGTAGGGGCGCTTCTGTCCGGGCGGACAGAGCCGGTACCCAGAGAAGACGGTGGTGTCAGATCGCCGTCGGGCAGACGGCTGCTTCGAACGCGGCATGGCGCTCCTTCACGGGCAGGATGTGCGGCAGAGAGCCGCGTGATGGTTCTGTTCTGGAAAGGGGCAGGCGGGAGGCTCTACAGAAACACCAGGCGGCACATCTGTCAAACGTTGGCCGCGCCGAAGATCGCCCCCTTCCAGGGGCCCGTCATAGCTACACGACGGCTACATCGCCCGGACGGGGGCGGGCGCTATGGGGCTACGGGACACGGGAGGACGACATCCGAGCGGCCGTCTCGTATGAGTGTGAACGTCTCGCCGAGCGACGAGTGAACCTGGAGGCTGTACTCGTACCGGAGGCCCGGTCGGACGGCGTAGTCCACGAAATCAATCGCTCTCGTAAACCGGAGACTAGGCGCCTCTGGATTGCCGTCCATCGTGGCGGTGACCTCGTAGTCGCGACCGCGTTCGAAGGAACGCACGGGTTCGTGGGGTCCGTTGCTCCCCACCTGACGGCGCACGAGAGACACGCGGTCAAGGAAGGTGCCGAGGACGATCTGCAGTCTCACCGCGGGCGCTCCGCTTCGGCAGACCACGTCGAGTCGCATGAACTGGAGCGATCCAGGGGACTCCAAAGCCTTCAAAGTCTGGCGCTCGTTCAGGTACCACCCGCCACTCATCGACAGGGGGGCGAGAAACAAGAAGAGCAATGCGGCTCCTTTGATCTTGCCGACCCGGGCTTCACGCGCCTGTTCCTTCTCGAGCTTCTCCGGAAAAAGGAGAACGCGGTACTCGGTGCTCCGCTTCGGAAGCGGCCACGTGAATCGCCTCGCAAGCTTCCGAGTTCGCGCGTACGCGAGCAGCGCATTGGCCTGGTTAGTCAGCACGTCGTCGTACCCGAGGAGCGCGAAGCTGGCGCGGTTGCGTGACGGGTCGGGGCGCTCGCAGTCGACCGGCCTTCCCTGCGCATCCAAGAACGCGACCGAGACGGACGCCTGACCGGGGGTGTTTCCACCCCCGTGCTTGGATGAGCGGAATTCAAGCTTCACGAACACGTTCGGGGCGGCTTTGATCGCCTGACGGTCGTCCTTCCACACACGGAACGCGGTTCCCACCCCTTCGTCCGTGGTGCTCTTGCCGCCTGGCCACCGGGGCCACGTGTTCCCAATCAGTGCCCAGTCCCCGTAGGTGAAGGAGAAGGTCCGTTCCCCTCCGTGTTCGATGTTCAGCGCCAGTCCTTCGAGGGCGGCGTAGAAGACCGCGGACTTCGCGTTTCGGGGCTTGCCGGACCAGAGACGCTCGACCTCGTAGAGCCGCGCTGCCGCCGCGATGAATGCAGGGTTACGGAGGTGTGCTGCGGCCTCTTCATTCGTGAGCTTCAGCGCGGTTCCACTCCCGCGCTGACCCGCGGCTGGCGGGGAGTGGGGCCGCTCGTTTCTAGCTGCCATCGCGGCCAGTCTCCTTCTCGATGAAACGGTCGCATCGCCTCACCGCCGCCCGCACAGCGGGCACCGCCGAAACGGCAGCGGGCATGGCAGTAGGTGCCGAAGGCCGGAAGGAGGACGACATCATGCGGATTCTACGGAGTGGCCGAACAGCAGCGGTGACCGGCGGCATTCTCGCGAGTCTCACACTCGCGGGGTGCGGCACGCGGCAGCCGGCTGCCCCGGCGGACCCCATAACGGTCAAGCTCCTCATTGACTTGTCCGTTGGGGCGCCCGCGCTCCCGCAACTCGTACGCGACACGACCACGGCCGTCGGAGAGGTTGTGACGGTTCCTGGATCGGTCGTTGAGGTGTGGCTGATGGGTGTGTCAGCAGGCGAGACCGTCTGCGCCGCCCGCATCCGTTACGAGGGGACGACGCGGCGCGGCGCCGCAGCGACGGGTGCCGCCCGGCGCCGTTTCCTTGCGGAACTCACTGCGGCAGTGCCGGACCTCGTCGAGCGGGAGCGAAGCGCCATCACTGCACCCCGGTCGACGTCGCCGCTCGCGGAATCGGTCACGAAGATGCTGGGATCCGACCTGCGACCGGGGGAGCACGTACTCGTGCTCATCCTCTCGGACCTCCGAGAGGTAACGAAGGCGGCTGGCGCGAGTCCCGCCGCAGACTGGGAGTGCGGGCGCATTCCGACGCCGGACGCCTTCCGCCGCTACGCCGACGCGCGTGGGGCGCTTCCGGCCGGTCTTCTGGAGTCCGCCCTCGTCCGGGTGGTGGCACTCGGCGTTGACGCCGACGCCGTGCCCGGCGGGCGGTGTGAATGGAATCTCGTGAGACAGCGCGCCTTGAGTGAGGCATGGAGAGCCGCATTCAGCGAGATGGGCGCGGTGTCCTTCTCGGTCGTTCGTGACCCGACAACGCTCGCTCGCGTGCTCCGCACAGAAGGAGGTCAGGCAGTATGAAATGGACCGCACCCACCCGCCCGACGGTCTCCGGCCCCCCCGCGGCCGGGGCGTCCCTCAACGACGTCGCAGTGAAGCACCTC
>Ga0209573_1001927_pt1 | contig 28952 bp, 25 predicted proteins | sample TNRBio252014_DNA_FD_185870 | JGI IMG/M metagenome (GOLD analysis project Ga0209573, IMG submission 185870) | Wastewater treatment Type I Accumulibacter community from EBPR Bioreactor in Madison, WI, USA - TNR Reactor_6/25/2014_ DNA (SPAdes)... | ecosystem: Engineered > Bioreactor > EBPR >...
TGATGCACACGCTGGTCGGCGAAGAAGGGTTCCGCAAGGGCATGGCCCTGTACTTCGAGCGCCATGACGGCCAGGCGGTGACCTGCGACGACTTTGCGGCGGCCATCGCCGATGCCAACCCGGCGTCGGTGCTGGCTGCGCAACTGCCCTCGTTCAAGCGCTGGTACTCGCAGGCGGGCACGCCCCGACTGCGCGCCCGGATTCACCGGGACGAGGCCAGCGGCCACCATGTGCTGACCTTGACGCAGTCCTCCTTGCCTTCCCCGGGGCAGCCCGGGAAGCAGCCCTTCGTGATCCCGGTACGGGTGGCCCTGTTGGGACGCGACGGCCTCGCGCTGCCGCTGCAGGTCGCGGGTGACGCCGAGGCGCCGGCCGCCGAACGGCTGCTCGTGCTGACACAGGCCGAGCAGAGCTGGACCTTCACCGGCCTGGCCAGCGAGCCTGTGCCCGCGCTGCTGGCGGGTTTCAGCGCGCCGGTGATCCTGGACGATGGCCTCGGCGACGAAGACCGCCTGCTGCTGCTCAGGCACGCCCCCGATGGCTTCGTGCGCTGGGAGGCGGGCCAGCAGTTCGCGCTCTCGCGGATGCTTGTGGCCGTGCGCGAGGGCACGGTGCCTGAGCTGGACGACACCTGGCTCGGCACCTTGCGTGCCATCGTCGGCGACGCCGCGCTCGACCCCGCGTTGAAGGAACTGCTGCTGACGCTGCCCAGCGAGTCCTACCTCGCCGAGCAACTGGAGGTCGTCGATCCGCAGCGCATCCATGCCGTGCGCGAGGCGCTGGTCGGCCAGATGGCCGCGCAGATGCATGCCGAATGGGTGAGCTGCTGGCAGGCGAACCAGGTGCGCGAGGGCTACGCGCCCACACCAGCGCAGTCGGGGCAGCGCGCCCTGGCGGGTCTGGCCTTGCGCATGCTCTGCCGTCATGCCGTCGCCGCGGCCGACCCGGTGTGGCCCGGCCGCGCCTACCAGATCGTCAAGGACGCGGGCAACCTGACCGAACGGCAGTCGGCGCTGTGGGCCTTGATCAGCGCCCACTCGCCGCTGGCCGAGCCGGCGCTGGCGCACTTCCACGCCAGTGCGAAGGCCGACCCGCTGGTGCTCGACAAGTGGTTCTCGCTGCAGGCCCTGGCCCCCGAGCCGGTCGGCGACGGTGCTGGCCGCGTCCTTGCGCGCATCCGGGTCCTGACCCAGCACCCCTCGTTCTCGCTGCGCAACCCCAATCGCGCGCGCGCGCTGCTGTCGACGCTCTTCATGTCCAACCCGGCGGCCTTCCACCGCGGCGACGCCGCGGGCTATGTGTTCTTCGCCGACAAGCTGCTGGAGGTGGATGCCCTCAACGCCAAGCTTGCCGCCCGGCTGGCACGGGCGATGGACCGCTGGCCGGCGCTCGCAGAACCGTACCGAGGTGCCGCGCGCGAAGCGCTGTCCCGCGTCGCCGCGCGCACAGACCTGAGCAAGGACCTGCGCGAAGTCGTCGAGCGTGCGCTGGAGGCCGGGGCATGATCGCGCCGGGCCGCTCCCGGGCGCCCGTACCGCGGCCCGCAGGCCGGAGGGTCGTCCTGTGAGGCGCATCAGCCTGACCCAGTACTTGGTCGAGCAGCAGCGCGAGCATGGCCGCATCTCGGCCGAATTGCGCCTGCTGGTCGAAGTGGTGGCCCGCGCCTGCAAGCGAATCGCGATCGCGGTCAACAAGGGCGCACTCGGCGACGTGCTGGGCAGTGCCGGCAGCGAGAACGTCCAGGGCGAGGTGCAGAAGAAGCTCGACGTCATCAGCAATGAGGTGCTGATCGAGGCCAACGAATGGGGCGGGCACCTGGCGGCCATGGCCAGCGAGGAGATGGACTCCATCCATGTCGTGCCCAACCGTTACCCGCAGGGCGAATTCATGCTGCTGTTCGACCCGCTGGACGGCTCGAGCAACATCGACGTCAACGTCTCCATCGGCACCATCTTCTCGGTGTTGCGCAAGATCGGCCACGCCCGTGGCGTCTCGGAGGAGGATTTCCTGCAGCCCGGCAAGCAGCAGGCGGCCGCCGGCTACTGCGTCTACGGCCCGCAGACGACGCTGGTGCTGACCGTCGGCAACGGCGTCGCCATGTTCACGCTGGACCGCGAGACCGGCTCCTGGCTGCTGACGGAGGACGATGTCCGCATCCCCGAGGACACGCGCGAGTTCGCGATCAACATGAGCAACATGCGGCACTGGGCGCCGCCCGTGCGCCGCTACATCGACGAATGCCTGGCCGGCAAGGAAGGGCCGCGCGGCAAGGACTTCAACATGCGCTGGGTGGCCAGCATGGTGGCCGACGTGCACCGCATCATGACGCGGGGCGGCATCTTCCTCTACCCCTGGGACAAGCGCGAACCGGAAAAGCCCGGCAAGCTGCGCCTGATGTACGAGGCCAACCCCATGGGCTTCCTGATCGAGCAGGCCGGCGGCGCGGCAAGCACCGGCCGTGGTCGCATCCTGGACGTGGTGCCCGAGCGGCTGCACGAGCGCGTCAGCGTCATCCTCGGCTCGCGGCACGAGGTCGAGCGGGTCGCCGGCTACCACGCCGAAGCCGGTTGATGGGCGCGCTGCTGCTGGTGCGCCACGGCCAGGCCTCTTTGGCCGCCGACGACTACGATCAGCTCAGCCCGATCGGGGAGCGGCAATGCCGACTGCTCGGCGCCTGGCTGGCGGCAGGCGGTCAGCGCGTGGACGCTGTCTACACCGGTCGTCTGCGCCGGCATCGACAGTCGCTGGCGGCCATCGCCGACGCCTGGCCCGCCTTGCCTGCCGCCACCGAACTGGCCGGCCTGGACGAATACGACAGCCATGCGCTGTTGCGGGCAGTCCACCCCGGACCCCTGACGCCGCCCGACCAGCCGGAGGCTGTCCGCCAGCACTTCCGCCTGCTGCGCGGCGCGTTGCTGGCCTGGATGCAGGGCCGCCTGCAGCCCGAGGGCATGCTCAGCCCTGTGCAGTTCGAGGCCGGCGTCGCCGACGCCCTGACCCTGGCCCGCCGCGACCCCGGCGGCCGGGTGCTGATCGTCAGCAGTGGTGGCCCGATCAGCCGCGCCCTGGGCCAGGTGCTGGGGCTGCCGCACGAGGCGGTCATCGACCTCAACATGGGCTTGCGCAATGCCTCGCTCAGCAGTTTCGTGATGACCGCCGAGCGCCTGGTGCTCGAGAGCTGGAACACGGTCGGGCATCTCGAGGCCGTGGCCGACGGCGCGCTGATCACGAGAGCCTGAAACCGCCGGGGTGCGCCAGAGCCCACGGCGAGCAGTTGTCACGGATTGGCGCAACCCGGTCGGGCTTACCCGGTCTTGGCATCGTGCAGGGGCTGCACGACAGTGCGGACCATGCTCACTCGCGCGCGACTTGTGGGCCGCTTGCAACGGCCCGCCCCATCAGCCGTCGGCCTGGCGTGCGGCCTGGCCGCCGGTCTGGCCGTTGCCAGCCCCTTGGCCTTCGCCCAGGTCAGCCCGCAGGTGGTGGTCACCGGCTCGGTGGCCGAGCGCGCGCTGGTCGAGGCGCCCTACGCTGCCAGCGTCGTCGACCGCCAGGCTCTGCAACTGGCCGGCCCGCTGGTCAACCTCAGCGAAGCCATGGCACAGGTGCCTGGCGTGGTGGTCGCCAACCGCTGGAACTTCGCGCAGGACCTGCAGATCAGCTCGCGCGGCTTCGGCGCCCGCGCCGGTTTCGGTGTGCGCGGCGTGCGGCTTTACAGCGATGGCATCCCGGCCAGCGGCCCCGACGGCCAGGGCCAGGTCTCCCACTTCGATCTCGCCGGCGCCGAGCGCGTCGAAGTGCTGCGCGGCCCGTTCTCGGTGCTTTACGGCAACAGCTCGGGGGGCGTGATCTCGGTGCTGTCGGCACGGCCCGCGGTCCGCAAGGCCGAGCTGGCGGTCGACGGCGGTTCGTTCGGGCTGCGCCAGTGGCGGGCCGAACTGGCCACCCCCCTGGAAGGTGGCTTGCACCTTCGGGCTGGCCTGGCAGCGATGGACTACCAGGGCTTCCGGCCGCACAGCAGTGCCGAACGCGACCTCGCCAGTCTGCGCCTGGGCTGGCAGGGTGCACACGACAGCGTGCTGCTGACCGCGTCGCGCCTGGACCAACCTGCAGACGACCCCCTGGGTTTGTCGCGGTCGCAGTTCCAGGCCGATCCCTATGGAGTCGCCTCGGTGGCGACGCAGTTCGACACCCGCAAGACGACGCGGCAGGACCAGGCCGGAGCGCTGTGGAAGCGCAGGTTCGATTCCGGCGCCCTGCGCGAGGCCCGCCTGTCGGCCTATGGCGGGCAGCGCGAGGTCGTCCAGTACCTCGCCATACCAGCGGCCACGCAGGCCAATGCCCGACATGGTGGCGGCGTCATCGCCTTCGACCGGCAGTCGCACGGCCTGGAAGGGCGGCTTCACCTGGCCTGGGACGCGTTCGACCTGGTGCTGGGCCTGGCCAGCGATCGCCAGCGCGACGAGCGCCAGGGCTACGAGAACTTCACCGGCAGCGGCAGTTCGGCGCAACTGGGCGTCATCGGCAAGTTGCGGCGCGACGAGACCAACCGCGCCGCAAGCGACGACGCCTACGCTCAGGCCGAGTGGTCGCCAATGGCCGAGTTGGCGATCTCGGGTGGCCTGCGCAGTGGACGCGTCGTGCTGTCGGCCGCCGACCGCTACCTGAGCAATGGCGACGACTCCGGCAGCCGCCGCTTCAGCTACACCAACCCCGTGCTCGGCGTGCGCTGGCAGGTCTTCCCCGGGCTCAATCTGCACGCCAGCGCGGCACGCGGACACGAGTCGCCGACGCTCGGCGAACTGGCCTACCGCTTCGACGGCACCGGGGGGTTCAACACGGCGCTGCGACCGCAATCCAGCCGACAGACCGAATGGGGTGTCAAGTGGCGCGCGGGTCGACTCGGCATCGACGCCACTGCCTTCGATGTGCGCGTCGCCGACGAGATCGGCATCGCGACCAATGCCGGTGGCCGGTCGGCTTTCCAGAACGTGGGCCGGACCTCCCGCCAGGGCGCCGAGCTGTCGCTGCGCTGGCAGCCTGCAGCGCGTTGGCAGGCACAAGCGGCGGCGACCTGGCTCGACGCCCGCTACCGCGACAGCTTCCTGGTGTGCGCCGGCGTGCCGTGCAACTCGCCGACGCTGACCGTGCCCGCCGGCAACCGCGTGGCCGGCACCCAGAGTAGCAGCGGCTTTGCCGCGCTGGCCTGGCAGAGTCCCGGGTACGGCGAGTTCGCGCTCGAGTGGCGGGCTGCGGGCAACACCGTGGTCAACGATCGCAATACCGAAGCCGCGCCGGGTTACGGCCTGTGGGGACTGCGCTGGTCGAACCAGGTCGAACTGGGCGGCGCCTGGCGAGGTCAATGGCTGCTGCGCGTGGACAATGCCGCCGACAGGCGCTACGCTGGCAGCGTCATCGTGAACGACGCCAATGGTCGCTTCTACGAGACCGGTGCGCCACGCCAGGTGATGCTGTCGCTGCGCCTGTCCTACGGATCCCCCGGGTGACTTGCTTCGCTCCCGCATGCCGATGAATCGAAGACGTCTGCTGACCACGCCGCTGGCGGCCCTGGCGACCTGGCCCGCGGTGGCCGCAGGCGCCAAGACCGATGCGTTCGAGGGTGACCCCTACAAGTCGCACCCCTGGCCCGACATGCGCAGGGAGTTCCTCGGCAAGGGCGCCAGGGTGACGTTCGACGCGCGGGTCGTGGTGCAGGGACCGTCCTTCGCCGAAGACCCGATGAACGTGCCGATCAGCGTCCGCGTCGACCCTGTGCTGGGCCCGGTACGGCGAATCGTGGTCCTGGTCGATCGCAATCCGATCCGCCAGGTGCTGAGCTACGAGCCCGCGGAGGCACTGGCGTCCATCGCGTTCCGCTTCAAGCTCGAGCAGGCGTCGCCCGTCCGCGCCGCAGCGCAGACGCGCGATGGCCGCTGGCATGTCGGCGGCACCTGGGTGGACTCTGCGGGCGGCGGCTGCACGGCCTCGGGCGCGACGCGCAAGGACGGCAGCTGGTCGCGCACGCTCGGCGAGGTCAGTGGACGGCTGTTCACGCCGGCGCCTGGCGAGACCCGGCTGCGCCTGAAGGTCATGCACCCCATGGACACGGGCCTGGTGTCCGGCATCCCCGCGTTCTATGTCAACCGGTTGTCGGTGCGCGACGGCAACGACCGCGAGCTTGCGCGTCTGCAGGCCTTCGAACCGGTGAGCGAGAACCCGGTCTTCTCCTTCGACTTCGCTGCCCCACCGCCGGGCGGCGTCTCCATCGTCGGCACCGACAACAACGGCAACCGGATCCGGAGCCGGCTGCAATGAGTCCGCGCAGGGGCCCCGCGCCGCGCTGCCGGAGCCGCCGCCCGCCAGCCGGGCTGTCGAAGCGGGCGACCGCACTGGTCCTGGGCAGCCTGCTCCTGCTGGGGCCGACCCCCGATGCCGCCGCACAGCCGGCCCCTCGCGCCGACGTCTCGCGCCTGGATTACCGGCTGCAGGCCCGCCATCTCGGCCAGGGTGTCCATGTCGTGGAAGGCGACAACGACGACTTCAGCGTCGCCAACGGCTGCAACATCATCAACACCGGCTTCATCGTCGCCGACGAGGGCGTGCTGGTGATCAATACCGGGCCCAGCCGACGGTATGGCGAACAACTGCGCGCCCTCATCGCGCGCACGACGCCACGGCCGGTGCTGCAGGTCGTGCACCTGAACCTGCACCCCGACTACTTCCTCGGCAATCAGGCCTTCGCCGACGTGCCGCGGCTGGCCACTGCAGCCACCCGGGAAGGCATCGCCCGCGAGTCGGCCTCCTACGAGACCAACCTCTACCGCCTGTGCGGCGACTGGATGAAGGGCACCGAGACCCTGCCGCCGGATCGCGTGCTCGATGTGTCCGCGGGCCGGGGCAAGCTGGCCATTGGCAGCCGTGTCGTCGAGTGGCACCTGTTCCGCGGCCACACGGCGTCCGACCTGGTGCTGGTCGACCGGTCCAGCGGCGTCGCCTTCGCCGGCGGGCTGGTCTTCCACCAGCGGGTTCCAACCACGCCTCATGCCGAACTGCCGGCCTGGATGAACAGCCTGCAGGCCTTCGAACAGATCGGCGCCAGCCAGGTGGTCCCCAGCCATGGGCCCGTGCATTCGGGCACCGCCGGTGCCGCGGCGACCTTGCGCTTCCTGCGCTGGCTCGACGAGTCCTTTGCCCGTCACGCCGAGCGTGGCCTCGAGATGAACGAGGTGCTGCGAGCGCCGGTGCCCGCAGAGTTCACTGGCTGGGCCGCGTTCAGGACCGAGTTCGTGCGCAACGTCGCGCACCTGTACCCGCGCTACGAGGCACAGGCGCTGGGAACGCCACGCCGGTAGTTACCCGCCTGCCCGAGCTGCCCGGGGATGCATGCGGGTCCTTGGTCACGCGGCCGGCGGACCTGTACGCGCAACTGGCACACCTCTGTCGGGCCTGGCGGGGGCGACGCGGCCGCCAGGATGTGCAAGCCTGAGACAACGGTCGCGGGAAAACCCTGCTCACACGGGCCTTCCATGGGCTGCCAAGCCTTGGCACATTTGTTGCGCTGTAGTCTTTCCCGAACCCACCGGCATCGGGGCCGGTGGTCCACCCCCGGAGGAGTATTTCCATGCGATTCAAGCTCAGCGCCCTGCTCGTCACGGCCGCTCTCGCGTCGATGGCGGCGCAGGCGACCGTCACCGACCAGATGATCGAAAACGACGCCAAGACGCCAGGAGACATCCTGAGCTGGGGCATCGGCACCCAGGGTCAGCGCTATTCGCCGCTCAAGCAGATCAACGCCTCGACGATCAACCGGCTGGTGCCCGTCTGGAGCTTCAGCTTCGGTGGCGAGAAGCAGCGCGGCCAGCAGACCCAGCCCATCATCCACAAGGACAAGATGTACGTCACGGCTTCGTATTCGCGCATCTTTGCGCTCGACGCCAAGACCGGCCAGAAACTCTGGAAGTACGAACATCGCCTGCCCGAGGGCATCATGCCCTGCTGCGACGTCATCAATCGCGGCGCCGCCATCTACGACAACCTGGTCATCTTCGGCACGCTCGATGCGCAGCTTGTGGCCCTCAACGCCGACACTGGCGAGGTGGTCTGGAAGGAGAAGATCGACAACTACGCCGACGGCTACAGCTATACGGCAGCGCCGCTGATCGCCAACGGCCTGGTGCTGACCGGTGTCTCCGGTGGCGAGTTCGGCGTCGTCGGCCGGGTCGAGGCGCGCGACGCCAAGACCGGCCGCATGGTCTGGATGCGCCCTGTCGTCGAAGGCCACATGGGCAAGAAGTTCGACAAGGACGGCAAGGAGTCCGACAACGGCGTCTCTGGCACGGCAGGAAAGACCTGGCCGGGCGACCTGTGGAAGACCGGCGGCGCGGCCACCTGGCTGGGCGGCACCTACAACGCCAAGACCGGCCTGGCCTATTTCGGCACCGGCAATCCGGCGCCGTGGAACAGCCACCTTCGCAAGGGCGACAACCTCTACAGCTGCTCGACCGTCGCCATCGACGTGAAGACCGGGCAGATCGTCTGGCACTACCAGAACACGCCCAACGACGGCTGGGACTTCGACGGCGTCAACGAGTTCGTCACCTACGACGACGGCAACCAGGTCCTGGGTGGCAAGGCCGACCGCAACGGCTTCTTCTACGTCAATGACGCGAAGACCGGTAAGCTGGTCAACGCCTTCCCCTTCGTCAAGAAGGTCACCTGGGCCACCGGCATCGACCTGAAGACCGGGCGGCCGAACTACGTGCCCGAGAACCGTCCCGGTGACCCCACCGGGGCCGCTGAAGGCAAGGGCAAGGTGGTGTTCTCTGCGCCCAGCTTCCTGGGTGGCAAGAACCAGATGCCGATGGCCTACTCGCCCGACACCAAGCTGTTCTACGTGCCGGCCAACGAGTGGGGCATGGAGATCTGGAACGAGCCCATCACCTACAAGAAGGGCGCCGCCTACCTGGGTGCCGGGTTCACGATCAAGACCCTCAACGACGGGCCCATCGGTGCCCTGCGCGCCATCGATCCGAAGACGGGAAAGATCGTCTGGGAGGCGCCGAACAATGCGCCGCTGTGGGGCGGTGTGCTGACCACCGGCGGCAACCTGGTGTTCTGGGGCACGCCCGAGGGGTACCTGCAGGCCGCCGACGCCAAGACCGGCAAGGTGGTGTGGAAGTTCCAGACCGGCTCGGGCATCGTCGCCCCGCCGGTGACCTGGGAAATGGGTGGCGAGCAGTACGTGGCCGTCGCCAGCGGCTGGGGCGGCGCCGTGCCGCTGTGGGGCGGCGACGTGGCCAAGAAGGTCGCCTTCCTGGAGCAGGGCGGCTCGATGTGGGTCTTCAAGCTCATGAAGTGATGCAGGTCGCGCCGACCGGGTTGGCGCGACCCGTCGCGGGGCGGCCCATGGGTCGCCCTCGCCATGCACAAGGGCGGCCGGCAGGCCGCCCTTTTCTCGTCCATGCGCTCGGTTTGCTCGGGCTGACCTGCTGGCCGCTGGTGGCGGGCGCTGCGCCGCTGGCGGGCACGCGCAACGTGGTGCTGCACGCGGCGGACGGCGCGCAGCTGGTGATCGGCCAGGTCGCCTTCACGCCTGGCGCCGACGGTGTCGCCAGCTTCGCCTTGAAGGTCGACCATGGCCGTTTCACGGACCACTTCCTGTCGATGCGCGAGTTCAAGTGCCTGGCGGGTGGCACCGAGATCCTGTGCCACGTCCCCTACCCCTATCCCCATCCCGGCACCGTGGCGGCTGGTCAATGGGGCTGGCTGGAGCATGGCCTTCTCTTCTTCTACAAGAAGCCCACGGAGTTCGGCGCCAAGCTGTGGAACGGCGTGTACTTCCGCTTGCAGGCCGAAGGCGACAAGCTGGTCGGCATACCCCAGGCCATCGACCTCAACCTGATCGCCACGCCGCCGGCGAAGGCCGACCAGCCGCCGTATCGACCGGCATTGCGTGACGACATGCCAGCCGGCGCGCGCTGGTTCCGGCGGCTGACCATCGAGTGAGGACGGCGGCCACGGGGGCCGCCGAGGGATGACGCCCTAGAACTTCGTGCGCAGGGTCAGTTGCACCGAGCGCGGGGCCCCGGGCGCCACGAACAAGGCCGACCTCTCCTGCCCTGAATAGGCGCCGCGGGAGTCGAAGAGGGTCTGCGCAAGGGCGCCAAAGCTGGCGCTGCGGCGGTCGAACAGGTTGTGGACGCGGGCCGCCAGTTCCAGGCCGCGAGATGCCGCAGGCCGCCAGCTTGCCCGGACGTGGACCAGCGCATGGCCGGGCACGCTGAAGTCCTGGCGCTCCTGCTCGTCGTCCTCGAAGCGGCCATCCTCGTTGCCCGCGCTTCCTCGCCGCGACACCGCCTGCAGGTCCGCACCCAGGCTCCAGCCCGCGGCCAGGCGCCAATCGACGCTGGCCTTGAGCATGCGCCGCGGCAGCCCGGCGATGCGCGTCCCGGGGGCGACCGCCACGTTGCGCTCGCCGATGCGCAGCGTACCGGCCGCCTGGTAGGTGGCATCGAGCAGGCTGATTCCGAGTCCGACATCGAGCACAGCGCCGCGCCAGTTCAGCTCGGTGTCCAGGCCCTGATGGCGGGTGCGGTCGAAGTTGCGGAAGTAGCCCAGCTGCCCGTTCAAGCTGACGCTCGAGAACAGAATGTCATTTCGGTTGTCGGTGCGGTAGAGGGCCATGCTGCCGCCCCATCGCGCGGTCGCCGGCAGGCGCAGGCCGGCCTCGAACGAAGTCGACCTGACGGGCGCGAGATAAGGGTCGGCCTGCAGTCCCGCGGGCAGGCGGCAAGGTTCCTCGGGGTCCGCGCAGCCAAGCTCGATGACCGTCGGCGCGCGGGAATTGCGGGCGAGGTTGGCGAACACCGTGGGGCCACCAGCGAGCTTGTGCGCGATGCCGAGCGCCGGGTTGAGGCTGCGGTAGTCGAACGACTCCTCCTCGTGCGACTCGACTTCGTCGGTGTCGTCGTCGACGACCGTCAGCCGATTGGCAACGCGCACCTGGTTCCAGCGCAGCGCTGCGGTCAGGTGGGTGCCGGAGGCCAGCCGCCAGGTGTCGGTCAGGTACAGACCCAGGCTGCGGCTGCGCCCGGCCACACCGGCGCTGAACTCGGCCTCTTCGTCGCCAGCGGTGACGCCGCGGCTGGCATCGAAGCGGCCTTCCTGCTCGGTCTGCTCGTAGCTCACCCGGGAGCGGTCGGCGGCGAGCCCGAGTTGCCACTGGTGCGGGCCATGGTGGCCGGAGACGGCGACCGAGACGCCGCGGGCGGTCTGCCCGGTGTTCGTGCGGTTCAGGCTGGCGTTGAGGTCCTCCTCCCCTTCCTCCACTTCCTCGGCTTCGTCGCCATTGATCGTCGAGCGCCTGGTCTTTCGCTGATAGGCCAGCGCCTCCAGCAGCGCACCACCGTCCAGACTCCGACGCCAGCCGAGGCTCCACTGCGTCAGCCGGTTTCGCGTGAGGTCCGGGTGGGTATAGACCGCCGATCGTCGGAGCGCCCCGAGGTCGGGCTCTCGCTCGCCGGGCTCGTCATCGTCGAAGCTGACCCATGGCACCAGCCCGTTGCCGACCAGCCGGCTGCGAGCGACCAGCGCACTTGCGCTGAACTGACCCAGCGCCGTGCCGGCTTCGAGCTTCGCCATCACGCTGCCGATGCGGCCAGGGGAGTGGTCGCGCCATCCTGTCTCGTCGAATGCGCCGGCGCCCAGGAACCAACTGCTCCCGTCGTGGCGGCTGCCTGTCGCGCCGCCCACGGTGGCTTCCAGCCGCTTGCGCCCGAAACTGCCGAAACCGGACTCGAGGCGACTGCCCGGGCGGCTGCGCCCATCGGCCGTGGTCGCCACGAGAGCGCCGCCCAGCGTGTTCAATCCGAACGCCGGGCTGGCCCCGGGCACGAGGGCAACCGACTCGAGCGCGAACTCGGGCAGCAGGTCCCAGTTCACGACATCGCCGAACGGTTCGTTGATGCGCACGCCGTCCAGGTAGACCGACAGTCCCTGGGCGGCACCGAGCAGTCCCGAGGCGCGAAAGCCGCGGAAGGTGAGGTCGCCTTGGTAAGGGCTGCCCTGGATGTCGTTGACCTGAACCCCAGGCAACCGGCGAGCCATGGCATCGACCAGCGTGTCGCCCCCCATGGCGTCGAGCTGCGCGCGACGAAGCAACAGCGTCGAGTAGGGCAGCGCGTCGCGATCCACTCCCAGCCCCGGCAAGGGCGAGGTGCCGACCACCTCGACCTTCTGGGTTGGGGCTTGAGCCCATGCGCCGCAAGCCGCCAGCAAGCTCATCGCCAGCGGGATGTGCACCGGCAGACGCCGGCAGAATCGATCGTTGCTCATCGTAGTAGGCTCCGTTCACGGCCCGTGGAACACAGGGGCTGCACACGCAATCACCATGCCCCCGGACCAGGGAAAAGCTCCCGACATCGCGACGCCCGGCCTCGTGCTGCACCGCCTGGTGATGCGCCGGGCCGGCCTGGTCGCGCTGGCCACCTTGCTCGCGGCCACGGCCATCGGCCTGTGGAGCACTCGCGGCGACATCGACGACGAGATCCGCGCTGCGCTGGCCCTGGCCCAGGTGGTCCAGGGGCTCGGCAACGCCGGTTCCGAGCCTCCGGGGGTCCGCCTCGAGGCCTTGCGCACCCAGCTCGAGGCGGCGCCCTTGCGACACCTGCGCCTGGGCATCGAGGCGGTGGACGGCCGGCCCCTGCTGAGCAGCCCGCCCAGCTCGCCCGGGGGTGCAGCCGATGCCGTGCTCACGACGTGGCAGGGCTGGGCTATCGGCGAGAGCGACCTCCCCCCGCTCCGCTGGGACTTGCAGCACCCGGACGGCTCCAGCTGGCGCGTCACGCTTTCGCCGGACATCCTGAGCGAGCAGCGCGAGTCCCTGCAGGGCGTGGCCGTCCTGCTGGGGGTGCTGGCGTTCGGAGCCTGGGTCATGCTGGGCGTGATGGGCCTGAACATCCAGCGCGCGCTGGCGCCGGTGCAGCGCCTGCAGCAGGCGATCGCTCGCCTGCAGGACGGCGACCTGGACGCCGCGTCGCGCTGCGCGCCGTTGCCCGTGCCCGAACTGGAGTCCGTGCGCGCGGCCTTGGCCACCTTGGCCCGGACACTGAAGACCGCACAGGCCAAACGCCTGCAGCTCGGCCGCAAGCTGGCCACGCTGCAGGAGGACGAGCGCGCCTGGCTGGCCCGCGAACTGCACGACGAGTGGGGTCAACGTCTGACCGCGCTGCGCCTGGACCTTCATGTGCTCGGGCGTGAACTCGGCGCGATGGGCGTCGCACCGCGAACCCCGGTCGCAGGCCTGGCCGCACAGGTGGCGGCCTTGCAGGATGAGCTGCGCGCCATGCGGGAGCGGCTGTCGCCACGTCCCGCCGACGACAGCGAACCGGCGCGCTGGCTGCACGAACTGATGCAGGAGCTGTGCACGTCCTGGTCACGCAGCGCAGAGCGCGCGCTCGAGGTGACCCTGGACTACCGGGTGCAGGCCCCCTTGAGCGCCGACATGGCCCTGGCCGTGTTCCGGTGCAGCCAGGAGGCCATGACCAATGCGGCCCGCCATGCGCGGGCATCGAGGGTGAGCGTGAGCGCTGTCGACGACGAGGCCGGCCGACTGGCGTGGTCGGTGTGCGACGATGGTCCGGGCCTGCCCGACCTGACGGCCGCCATGCAGCGCGGGCGCGGGCTGGACGGCATGGCCGATCGCCTGGCCCAGCATGGTGGCGAACTGCGCACGGGTCCGGGCCACCCGGGTCGGGAAGGGCCGGGACTGTGCCTGCACGCCCTCTTGCAGCGGGGGCCCGCGCTGTGAACGCCCCGGCCCTGCGAAAGCCCTTGCGCGTGGTGATCGTCGATGACCATGCGCTGATGCGTGGCGGGTACGTGCGCCTGCTGGCGCTCGAGGACGATCTCCAGGTCGTCGGTCAGGCCGGCGACGCCAACGAGGCGCTGGCGACGGTGCAACGCCTGTGGCCGGCGGTCGACCTGGTCCTGCTGGACTTGTCGCTGCCCGGTCGCAGCGGTTTCGACCTGCTTGCCCGCTGGACTGCACGCTGGCCGGAGCTGCCGGTGCTCGTGTGTTCCATGCACGACAGCGCGCAGTGGGTGGCCAAGGCGCTGGACGCGGGCGCGAGGGGATTCGTCACCAAGAGCAGCGACCCGGCCTGGCTGCCACAGGCCATACGGCGCGCCGCGGCCGGCGAGACCGTGCTGTCTGCGGACGCGCAGGCGGCACTGGCGGCGCCGGCGGCCCGTTCACCCGAGGCCCGGCTGTCGCCCCGGGAGTTCGAGGTGCTGCTCCTGCTGGCGCGCGGCGCCGGCGTCGAGCGCGTGGCCCAGGCGCTGCACATCGCGCCCAAGACCGCGGCCAACCTGCAGGCATCGTTGCGGGCCAAGCTGGGCCTGAGCAATGCAGTCGAACTGCTGCACTATGCCAGGCGCCACGGGCTGCCCATGGATTGACGCCCGGGCGCTTCGCGCATCGACTTCAGCCCCCCCGCCGCGCCAGCCCGAGCTTCTCGACGTTGCGGCGCTCCGCTTCGACGGCGCCCTTCATCGCGCGGCCGTAATCCTCGGGGCCCAGGTAGGCCAGTTCCTGGTCGTACCTGGCCAGCTCGGCCACGTGCAGGGGGTCGAGCATCGCCAGGCGGAAGGCGTCGTGAAGGACGCGGACGGTCTCCGGCGCCATGCCGGCCGGCCCTGCCAGGCCGTAGGGCGACACGGCGACGATGCCCCAACCCAGCTCCTTGAGCGTGGGCACCTGCGGCCAGCGCTTCGCCCTGGACTCGCCGAAGGTGGCGAGCAGCCGCAACTGGCCGTTGTCCACGAAGGGCGCGAAGCCGTTGGAGTTGACGCCCAGCATGACCTGACCGGACGCCACCGCGAGCATCTGCTCTGCCGTGCCCTTGTACGGCACATGAACGTAGGCGATGCCGCGCCGCGCCGACATCTCCTCCAGCACCAGGTGCGGCGTGGTGCCGATGCCATTGGTCGCCACCGTGAGCCGGCCAGGATGCTCGCGGGCCCAGGCGAGCGCGTCTTCGAGGCTGCGCCAGGGGCTGCCCGAGGGCACCACGACGCCGAAGGTGACGCCGCTGATCTGGATGATGGGCGTGGTATCGCGCACCGGGTCCCAGGTGACCTTCTGGGTGAACGGCGCACGGAACACCGGCTGCGGCATCTGCGCGATCGTGTAGCCGTCGGCCGCCGCTTGCTGCAGCACCGGCATCACGAGTGTGCCGCCGGCCCCGGATCGGTTTTCCACCACCACCTTCTGGCCCAGCGTGCGCGCCGCCAGGTCGCCCAGCAGCCTCAAGGTCTGGTCAGTGGCGCCGCCGGCCGGCCACGGCACCCACAGCGTGATCGGTCGCGCCGGAAAGCGCTCGGCCGCCGCTGCCCGCACGGCAGCCAGCGCCGGTGCGACGGCCGCCGCGGAAAGGGCCGCCAGCCATCGTCGGCGCCCGCGGCGCAGAGGATCCACCTTCACTTCCATGACACCAGCTCCATGACCAGGGACCCTCCGCTGAGGAAGGTCGATGCTGCAGGTTCCTGCCGCTCGAGCCGCACCAGCCCGACGTCCCGGCAATACCACTCGATCGTCGTCAAGGGCAGGTCGCGCCAGCCCTGGACCGGGTCCGCGAACAGCCGCAGCTGCGCCTCCCCGCGGACCCTGAGGCAATCGTCGAATCGACCGGCGCGCGTCTCGACCCGCTCGCCGACAGCGTCGATCACGTATCCCATGGGCACGGCCGGATGGGTGTGCCGGATCTCGCGTGGAAACTCCTGCCGCCGTTCGAGCAGGTAGGCCGTCGTCGTCGCCTGCCACTGTGTACCACGGACCAGCGGCTGGCGCAGCACGAAGCGAGGCGCCTTGTCCGGACGGGGATCGGCATCCAGGTCGGACTTGGACGCCACCCGGTAGACACCTTCGGCGTCGGAACGCAACCAGTAAGTCAGGCCGGCGTCGCTTCGCCGCACCCAGGCCGCACCACTGTCGAGCCGGTCGAGGCCCGTGGTGGTCATGACCTGGCGCTCGGTGGTGACGACGAGGTTCTCGCGCTCGATGCGCACCTCATACTCCCAGCGGTGGCCCGCGGCCAGAGGGAAGTAGCCGCCGTCGCCCTCGGGCGCACTGCAGGCCAGTATGGCGGGCAGCCAGGCGACCGGCGCCAGCGTCCGCCAGCGGGCTCGGATCATGCTCATTTCTCGGGCAGTTGCGGCACGGGCAGGTCGCGGATCTTGACGTTCTGCTCGTCGCTGCCCGGTCTCAACCACGAGAAGCCGCGAGGCCCGCTCTTGGGCTCGGCGGTCCCGACCTGGCTGACGCCCTGGCGGATCTTCTTCATGCCCTCCTCGAACAGCCCGTGCAGGTCCTTGCTGTACGCAAGCCGATAGGCCCGGGGTTGTCGAACCAGCTTGCCGTCCTTCAGCGCATTGACCCAGACATGGAGCGCGCCCGGCGTGTTCTTGCCGGGTTCCTCGACCACCACCGCCAGCAGCACGAATCGCGGCGGCAGGGCCGAACGGCTCGGCCAGCCCCAGGTGTCGTCGAGGATCTCTGCGGCCGAGAAGTACAGGCCCGTGACGCCGGCGACCAGCAGCGCCTTGGCCCAGCGCGGCCAGCTCGAGACCACCAATGCCAGCGCCGCCAGCGCTGCCAGCGCCACGTAGGCCCACAGGACACCGTCGCTCGCCGTCATCAGGAGGTCCTCTCGACAAGGGTCTTGGGCAGGGTGTTGACCCCGGTCACGCTGCCTTCGCGGTCGACCGTGAAGCGCACCGCGGTCCCCTCGTCGCCCTTGCGCCCGAGGTTGACGCCGCCGTAGTAGACGACCTCGGCACGCGGGTTGACCTTGACCACCGACACGTTGACGGCCACGGGCTTGCCGTTGCGAGTGTCGTAGTAGTGCACGTTGACCGTGTATTCGCCCGGCGCGAAGCCACGGATCGTCACCACCTCCTGGTTCAGCGGGTTGACCACCTTCTGCCCGTTGATGACGATGGTGTCGTTGGCGACCCCCCGGTCGTCACGGTCGAGGTGCATCATGCCGCCCTCGCGGGCGCGGAACCACACCAGGTTGCCCCCCGGGTCCTGCACCCAGGTGTCGATGTCGTTGGGGTCCATGTCGGGCCAGGTGACGGTGATGATGAACTCGGCCTTGGCGTCGATCACACCCGTCTTGGCCTTGGGGTTCATCGTGATCAGGGCCACCGCGAACAGCAGCACGAAGGCCAGCAGGGTGTTGAACAGCAGGTCCGAGAAGGGGTCGAGTTCGTCGACCCGGCGGGCGCGCAGCAAGGCCATGTCTTCGCCCCCTCAGCCCGCGTCCCGGCGGCCCGCCAGGATGTCCGCCGCCAGGCGGTCTCCCAGGCGGTCGAGCAGCATCAGCTGCAGGCCCAGCCAGAGGTTGCCGACCAGGCCCACCAACGTGGTGTAGAGCGCGATCGCCATGCCGCCGGTCATCTGCTTGAGCAGCAGCTGGATCTGGTCGAGCTCGAAACTCTGCGTCTGCGCGATCTGGCTCGCCATCACGATGAAGCCGACCACCGTGCCCAGCAGCCCCAGCTTCAGTGTGGCGCCGACGAACCACCACGCCGTCTCATGCGGGCCGTGCGTGCGGTCGGCCAGCAGCTGTGGAGCCAGCGTCGGATCCTTGTGCCGCGCCGCGAGGTATCCGCTGCGCCAGGCCGATGCCGGCAGCGCCTGCCGCGCCATCTCGAGCGCCCGCCAGCCGCACCAGGCCGTGACCACCGCGCACAGCAGCGCGATGCCGACGCTGATGCCGCTGGGATCGGCGTCGACCACCCGTTGCCAGAGCCCCCGGCGGTGCAGCCAGCCGGCGGCAAAGACGACGACACCCACATGCACCGCCCACTGCCAGAACAGGCGATCGGCGCGCCGCACGATCTCTTCGTCGGCGGCGGCCGCCAGCGGTCCCCTTGCCTCGCGGCGGCGCACCCAACGCCACAGCGCGATCATGCCGGCCCCCCGCGCCGCGCCAGCTGGCCGAAGCCGCGCTGCGGGTCATAGCCCCAGGCGGCGATGGCAAAGCAGACCAGCGTGGTGGCCAGCACGACCAGGGGTGCCAGGCCGGCGTCCTTGCCGTGCAGTGCGAAGCGCATCCACTCGACCGCATGCGTGAACGGGTTGCACTGCGCCACGCGCCAGACCCAGACGGCGCCGGACTCCTCGAGCTTCCACAGCGGGTAGAGCGCGGTGGAGATGAAGTACATCGGGAAGATCACGAAGTTCATCGTGCCGGCGAAGTTCTCGAGCTGGCGGATGTGCACCGACATCGCCAGGCCCAGCGCCGCCAGCATCAGCGCGGCCGCGGTGGCGGCCAGCAGCACGGCGGGAAACGCCGGGCCGATCACCGGCAGCTCGGTGCCCAAGAGCCAGGCGATGGCGACGAACACCGCGGCTTGCGCCAGCGACAGCACGGCCGTGGCCAGCAGCTTGCTGAACAGGATCCACGCGCGCGGCAGCGGCGCCGTCAGCAGCAGCCGCATCAGCCCCATCTCGCGGTCGTAGACCATGGCCAGGCTGCCCTGCATGCCGTTGAAGAGCAGCACCATGCCCACCAGTCCCGGCGCAATGTAGATGTCGTAGGGTACATAGGTGTCGTAGGGCTCGGCGATGGCGACGCCGAACACATTGCGAAAGCCGGCCGCAAACACCGCCAGCCACAGCAGCGGACGCACCACCGCCGAGGCCAGCCGCCCGTACTGGCGCGAGAACTTGTAGAGCTCGCGCGCCACGATGGCCGCAAGAGCCTGCAGGGCATGGCGTGCGCCGCGCCGTCGTTCGACACGCTGCATGCCGGGCGCCATCACGACCTCGCCTTGCACAGCTTCTCCGGCGCATCGGCACCCAGGGCATCCAGGTTGTTCCTGGGGTGCAGCACGCCCTCCCCCGGGGCCAGCGCGACAACGCCATGGCCGTCGCTGAGCAACAGTGGCTGCCTGAGCTGGCCGTCCCAGGGGCGGAAGTCCATCACCAATCCCTTGCTGCCGTCGAGCTGGACGGCCGCCAGCGCCTTGGCGAACGCTGGTGGCGGCCCCTTGGGCGCCGCCAGCGCGGCCGCCACCAGCGCCTTGCCGGCCATCCAGCCCGGCCAGTCGTGCGCCCCCATGGGCCGCCCGACCGCCTTGCCCAGCCGGCGCGTCACCTGGGGCGCCCCGTAGCGCTCGAACTTCGGGCTCCAGGCCAGCGCCGCCAGGCCGGCGTCGCCGACCACAGGACGCGGCAGCCCGGTGCGGAACGGCAGGTTGAGCGCGAACTCGCCGTCGCTGTCGACCACCCAGACCACGTCGTAGGCGCCGACCGAGGGCCCGGTGAGCAGCAGGGGGTTGGCAAGGTCGCGCTCCCGCGGATCGGCGGAGAGCTTGAACGGCTTCTGGGCCACGATGTCCAGTCGATAGCGGCGTGCCGCCGCGAGCACGCCGGCAGCTCGCTCCCGGTCGTCATCCGAGGGGCCGGCGAGCAAGAGCACCCTGGTCCACTTGCGCCCGACCAGGAATTGCGCCAGCGCATCCACCTTCATGCGCTCGCTGGGTGCCAGATGCCACAGGTGCGGCCTGCACGCCGGGCCCCGCAAGGCGTCTGCCGCCTGCCCGGCGTTGAGTGTCGGCAGGCGCACCGTGTCCACCACTGCGGCGGTCCAGGTCGAGGGCAGGTCGGTGACCAGCGCCGAGGCGCCGGCCTTCTCCGCAGCGGCGGCGGCCGCCCTCGCCGCGGCAGCGTCGCCGACTTCGGCGACAACCAGGTCTAGCCGTGTGGCCGCCGTGGCCAGCTCCGGCTCCGCCTCCTTGAGCGCCACCATGACCGCGTCGGCGATGCGCCCGCCCGGATGCCCAGGTGCCGCCCGCTCCAGACGCGATCGCTGCAGGCGCGGGTCATCGGCCGGCACCAGCAGGGTGACCTTGTGGGCCGCGGCCGCACCGGCCGCGGCGAGCAGCATCGCGCCTGCGCCCCATCGGGCCCTGGCGGGCCATGACCGTCCGGCGCCCTCCAGGTTCATTCGACGATCACCGCGCTGTGCGGGACGCGGCCGACCTTGATCGTCCTGACGGCCTTGGCCGTGGCCACGTCGACCAGCGTCACGTCGTCCGACAGGCCGTTGACGACGACCAGAATCTTCTCGGACTTGTCCAGCGCCACGCTCCAGGCGCGCTTGCCGACCAGCACCAGGTCGGTCACCTTGCGTGCGCCGACGTCGACGACGGCAACATGGTTGGCCCGACCCAGGCCGACGAAAGCGCGCTTGCCGTCGCGCGTGAAGACCAGGCCGACCGGCGTGATGTCGGCGGCGCGCGCGCCCTTGACTTCGAACGTCAGGGTGGCACTGACCTGGTGACTGCGTGTATCGATGATGCTCACGCTGGCGCCGAGTTCGTTGGTCACCCACAGCTGACTGCCGTCGGGTGACAGCGCAAAGCGGCGCGGCCGCTTGCCGACCTTGACGGTATGCACGACCTTGCGCGCCACCGGGTCGACGGCATGGACCGCATTCGTCGCCTCGCTGGTCACGTAGACAAGCTTTCCGTCGGCGGCGATCTTGACGCCCTCGGGTTCGCCACCGACCTTGACCTCGCCGGTACGCTTGCCGCCGGCCAGCTCGACGATGCCGAGCGCAGCGTCCTCCTCGTTGGACACATACAGCGTTTTGCCGTCGGCGGCGATGTCGAAGATCTCCGGGTCGTCACCGAGCGGCAGCTTGCGCACGCTCTTGCGTGTGGCCAGGTCGATGAAGTCGGCCTGCGCCGACTCGCCACAGGCCACCGCCAGCAGGCGGCCGTCGGGCGTGAGCTGCATGTGGCGTGGCCGCTTGCAGGTCGCCACCGTGCCGGTCACTGCCTGCGTCTTCAGGTCGACCAGTGTCAGCGCATGATCCTTCTCGCTCGACACCCAGGCCACGCCTTGCGCGTATGCCGCCGGCAAGCCTTGCAGGCCGACCAGCAGGGCAGCGAGGCTGACCAGGTGGGGGGCGAAACGTCTTCTCATCGAGAGCTCTCCTGTGGGTTGACGCCCGTCCGGGCGCGAGGGGCCGCGGTCGCGGCAATGAATGCGTCCTGCAGGCTCCCGCCCCCGAGCATGCCAGCGACCTGCGGGGGCGTGCCGTCCGCCAGTATGCGGCCCTGGTGCAGCACCAGGACGCGGTGGGCTCGCTCGGCTTCGTCGACCAGATGCGTGGCCCACAGCACGGCTCGCCGGCGCTGCGCGACCTCGTCGCCGATGGCCTGCAGCAGATCGGCACGCGAGCGCGGGTCGAGCCCGACCGAGGCCTCGTCCATCAGCAGCAATGCCGGATCATGGAGCAAGGCGCGCGCCAGCTCGACCTTGCGCCGGTTGCCACCGGAGAGTTCCCGCACCGCTCGACGGCGGTCGGCCTGCAGCCCATGGGCGGCCAGGCTCGCGTCGATGCGCTCGCGGGCCACCCGGGCTGGCAACCCATGCAGATCGGCGTGGAAGTCGAGGTTGCGCTGCACGCTCAGGTCCAGGTCCAGCGAGGCCTGTTGATAGACCACGCCAAGTTCGCCCAGGGCGCGCGCCGCGTGCCGCCGCAGGTCGTGCCCAGCGATTGTGATCTCGCCTCGATCGGCCGCGAACAGCCCCGTCAACAGCGCGAACAGCGTGCTCTTTCCGGCGCCATTGGGGCCCAGCAGAGCGACCCACTGGCCCTGCGGAATGGCCAGCGAAACGCCCGAAAGGGCCTCGCGGCTGCCGTATCGTTTGGCGATGTCCAGGGCTTCGAGCGCCAGCGCGGTCAAAGGTCGATCTCCATGCCATCGCGCGCGACCTCGACACCATGCTTGGCCAGCGCCTGCGCACGCCGGGCCGCAGTGTGCGACAAGACGATCTTGCGCTGAGAAGGAAACTGCGTCACCGCATCGACCCAGGCCATGTGGTCCGGCAGGTCCTGGGGCAGATCCTCGATCAGGATGCAGTCGCTCTGGCGCATCCAGTCGAGTTCGGCCACGCCGGGCATCGCCAGGCCCGGCGCGACGAATGCCACGCCGCCGGTCACGAGGTCGCGAATCCTCAGCGCGATGCTGTCGCCGGTGGTCGGCACCCGCTGGCCGGCCACGTGCGGCCATGGCGGTGGCGAGATCGCCACGGCGGTGAACTCCAGCTCCGGCATCCCCAGCACCCTGAAGGCGGAGTCGCTGCAGTCGCCGGCCACGGGAACCACATGCCAGTGCACCCCGCAGTAGTGCTGCAGGGCAGGCAGCACGGGCAGGCCGCTGGTGAACTCCTCGAACACCGACGGGGTGGCGTAGAGGTCTATCGGCCCACCCTTTCGCAAGCCCAGCAGGCCGCTGGCGTGCTCGAGCTGTCCGTCGGTCAGCACCACGGCCCGTCGCTGGCCTTCGCACAAGCCGGGCGCCGCCGGCAACGGCTGGCCTCTGTCGAGCAGGCCTGCGATCTGCGACGACAGGTTCACCAGCACCCAGCGGTCACCCACACCGATGGCCGCAACTCCCAGTTCCGCAGTGTCCCGCCGTCCTGCCGTGACTGCACCTCGCCCCCAGGCGCCGCGCAGAATCACAAGCTTCATTCCAGCCCCTCCCCTGAACCCCCATGGCCCTGACCGCCGCCCTGCGCCCAGCGCCTCGACCCGGCCCTCGTCCAGCGTGCAAGAGTCGTGCCGAGCACTCACGGCCTCGGGCCTGCGTGAGCCCGGAGCCCTCCACCGAACGCTCCCACGGCGAGCCCTGGGTGCTTGCCTCGTCCGGGACAGGCAAGTCACGTCCGAACACAGGCGGTGCTCCATGATGACGCAGGGGAAACACCGAGTCCGGGTGAACGTCTTGCGGTGGGCGCGGTGGCTGGCCGTCTTCTGCGCGCCGTTCGCACATGCAGCCCCGGTCGCCCCTGATGCCGGCAGCGCCGCGCGGGCCTGCGGCGGCGATGTACCGGAGTTGCAGGCCATCGCGCCGGGCCTATGGCTGGTGCCCGCCCGCCCGGGACCGACAGACGCTGGCAATCGCGGCTGGGTCGTCAACCTGCTGCTGGCACAGGAGGGCGAACGCCTCTGGCTCATCGGTGCCGGGCCGAGTTCGCGCGCCGCACGATCGCTGGACTGCCGGGTACAGCGGCAGTTCGGCCGCCCGATCTCGGATGTGGTCGTGCCGCGCGCGCGCGCAGAGCTCGCGGTCGGCCTGTCCGGCCTCGGCCACGCCCGACACTGGGCCCACGCCGACGTGATCGCTGCGATGCGACGCCAGTGCCCGGGCTGCGTCGAGCGCCTTGGCGCACAGCTCGGAGCCTCCCGTCGCGATCTGGGGCCTCGTCCGATCCGCATCCCGAACCGGCCGCTGGTGGGCGAAGCGGGCAAGCTCGGGCCATTCGAGTGGCGCCGGGTCGGTCTCGGTGCGGGTTCGGTCTCAACCCTGTGGACCCACGGGCCAAGCCGTACCCTGGCTGCCTGGGGCGTGCTGTGGTTCGGGACAGTGCCGGACGGTCGCGATGCCGACGTGCTCGAGCTTTCCAGGGTCGTCGATGCACTCGGCCGGGACTCGGCCGTCGCGCTCTGGGTCGGCGAAGAGGGTCGATCGGACGACCTGGCGGCCGTCACCGCCCAGCAGCGATACTGGTCAGCCTTGCTGGCCGCGGTGGACGCCGGCCTGCAAGCCGGCGCGACGCCGGGTCGCAGCGGCCCGGCGGTGATACCGGCCTGGACGGCCAGCCTCAGGCATGACCTGAACTGGCAGCGCGCCTGGCGCCAGGCCGAAGACAGGCTGTTGTCCGGGTCACAGGGTGCCGCAACCCCTTCATCGGGGCCGAGCGCTCGCCAGCGATGAGCGATTCTCCCAGGTGCCCTCAGCCGCCGGGCCAGGCTCAGGCACCCGTGCCATTCCAGCGCAACTTGCGATAGATGGTGTTGCGGCTGATCCCCAGGCGCTTCGAGGCACGCGAGATGTTGCCACCTTCGGCGTCCAGGGCCCGACGGATGGCTTCCAGTTCGAGGTCCTCCAGCGTCGAGCTGGAAGCCGGGGTCGGCGCATGCGAAGCCGCCGGAAGCTCGGCGCCGGTCGCCTCGACCGGGACGGGGCCGGGCGCCGCAGGCGACACGGGCTGCGCAGCGGCGCTGGCGTGCGCCCGCGCCAGTGCCAGCTCGGCCTCGTCGAGGAAATCGTCCGGCAGATGCGCCCGCGTGATCGTCGGCTGCGACCCGGCCATCACCGCAGCGGTCCTCAGCACATGGTAGAGCTGTCGTACGTTGCCGGGCCAGGGATAGCTTGCGAACAGGTGCGCCACTTCGGCGGACAAGTTGTGCAGCCGATCGTTGCACTGCCGCTCCAGAACGCGCCTCACCAGCGCCATCAGGTCGGACCGCTCGCGCAACGGGGGCAACCTCACCGCCAGGCCATTGAGCCGGTAGTAAAGGTCCTCGCGGAAGGCCTGCCTGTCGATCATCTCGCGCAGATTCCGGTGCGTGGCACAGACGATGGCCAAGTCGACGGTCAATGCACGCGAGCTGCCCAGTGGCGTGACCTGCCGCTCCTGGAGCACCCTCAGCAGGTGCGCCTGCAGTGGCAGCGGCATGTCGCCGATCTCATCGAGGAACAAGGTGCCGCCGTTGGCCTGAACGATCTTTCCCGGTGACCCCTTGCGCCGGGCCCCGGTGAAAGCCCCTTCGTCGTAGCCGAACAGCTCCGCCTCGATCAGGGTGTCGGGGATGGACGCGCAGTTGACGGCCACGAAAGGCTGCCGGCTGCGCGAAGAGTCGGCATGGATCGCCCGCGCAAGCAGTTCCTTGCCCGTCCCGGTCTCGCCCATGATGAGGACCGGAATGTCCCGGTCGATCACGCGGCGGATCTTGTCGACCACGGACTGCATCTGCGCGTCGCCCGTGCGCAACAGGTTCAGCGCCTGGCCGTCACCGACTGGCGCTGCGCCATTCGCCTGCCTCGCCTGCAGGACGGGGGGCGACTCGTCCGACGCCTTGGTGGCGGCCGGACTGGCCAGCCACACCGGCCAGTTGCAGCGGGCAAAGGCCGAGAACTGGCGCCCCCCGGGCAGGACCAGCATCATGGGGGTGGCCAGTTGCTCACGGCAGTGGTCCACCAGCGCGGCGACCGAGGTGCCGAACAGCGAGGTCAGGGTCTGCATGCGCAGTGCCGCGCCGCTCATCGACAAGAGCTCGAGCGCGCTGCGGTTGGCGCCCAGCAGGCGACCGTCCTCGCCGACCGCCACGATGCCTTCCATGAACGTGCCGATGAACTCTGGCCTGGCGTGGAAGTGCACGCGCAACGCGTGGCCGAGATCCTCCGTCAACCAGCGTTCTCGATCATGCGCGCCGACATGCGCACCAGCGCCAGCGTGTGCTTGTGGAAGCTGCGGAAGTCCCCCGAGACGTCCAGCACACCAAGCATGTTGCCCCGCGGGTCGAGAATGGGGGCAGCCGAACAGGTCAGGAACTGGTTGGCATGCAGGTAATGTTCCGTCGCATGCACCAGCGTCGGCGTCTCGTCGACCAGCGCCGTGCCGATCGCGTTCGTACCCTTGGCGCCCTCGGACCAGTTGGCCCCCGGGCGCAGGGCCACCTTCTCAGCCCGGCCCAGGAAGTCGTCGTCGCCAACCGCGTGGATCACGGTACCCAGCGAGTCGGTGAGCAACACCATGCTTTCCGTGCGGGCGATCTGCTCGTGCAACAGGGCCATCACCGGCGCCGCATGGTCGTACAGGCGGCGGTTGCGCTGCAGCGCGACCGACAGGTCCGGCCGGCCTATCGGAGAGAAGTCGGGCGCGTCGATGCGCGACACGCCCAGCGCCGCACAGCGTTCATGCGATTGCTGGATCGCCCAGAAGTGATCCGGATCGCCCGCCGCCGCGGTGCCCGCAGGCGACGGAACCACCCCGACCTCCCGGCGGCTGCCGGCCTGGAGCCTCTTGGCACCCGAAGGAATGCGCATTGCCTTGTCTCCTAGCCCTTGCCGGTCGGTCCCTGTTCGCGCACAGTGTTCCGCCAGCCGCTCTTGTGATCCCCTCGGCGTGAAGTGCTACACGCTGCTCCGCGCCCAGGGCACAGTTGTGCTCCAGAAACCAACACTGCGGGGGCAGACGCAGGGTGATGTTAAGCGATCACGCTGATACCCGTTGCCTGTACAGCCCGCACAGACGGGCGACGACAGCCTGGCACAGGGTTTGCAGTGAACTTGCCAGTGCCACACATGTCCTCACCCTCAGGAGACTTCCATGCATCCAGCTTCCCCCCCTCTTCGCGCCTTGCTCGCCACTGCTGTGGCAAGCCTGCTTGCCCTTGCAGCAGTCGGTCCGGCAGCGGCCCACGGCGACGTGACGCCACAAGCCGTCGACACGAAGAGCCTGCAACAGCTCGGGGCAACCTGGCGCACCGAAAACCCGTACCGCAAGAATGCCGACGCCATCAAGATCGGCGCGTCGGCGTACAACCAGAACTGCGCCCGCTGCCACGGCCTCGAGGCCGTTTCCGGTGGCATCGCCCCCGACCTGCGGAGGATGGACAACGACTGCGCCACCCTCAAGGACGAAAAACGCAAGGCCATGTGCGTCAAGGAAATGGACGAGTTCTTCCTGACCACCGTGAGGCGCGGCCGCACGCGCAATGGTGCGGTCTACATGCCGCCCTTCGAAGGGATCCTGTCGCAGGAGGCCATGTGGGCGCTGAAGGCCTATCTTGAGACACGTCGGGAAAAGCCTCTGTAAGCTGGCGCCTCTCGATCACGACCGCGACGCCCGACCACAAATGACACGCTCCTGCCGAATCCGAAGAAGACACCTCCTTCAACTCGCAGCCGCGCCTTGGTTTGCCGGCGCGGCCCGGGCCCAGCCTGCTGCGGCAGCATCAGACGCGCTGGCCCGCATCAAGGGCCGCGGCCGCCTGACGGTGGCGGTCTATCACGCCATGCCACCGTTCCATGTCGAAGGCAAGGGCATCGATGTCGAGATCGCGGCGGCGCTGGCGCGCGCGCTCGGCGTCGAGGCGTCGATGCTGCCTTTTCCGGCCGGCGAGAACATGGAGGACGACCTGCGCAACATGGTCTGGCGTGGGCACTACCTGGGCTTCGGGCCGGCGGACGTGATGATGCATGTCCCGGTGGACAGGCCGCTGATGGCAGCCAGCCCGCGGGTACAGATCTTCGCGCCCTACTACCGTGACCAGGTCGTCATCGCGCGCGACCGCCAGAAGTACCCCGAACTTGCCTCGCTGGACCAGCTCAAGGGCGGGCGCATTGCCGTGCCGGGCCAGTCACTGGCCGGCTGGCTGCTGATCGGTGCGGAAGGTGGGCGCTACCGCGAGCAACTGGCGACCAAGTGGCGCGACGGTACCGAAGCCGCGATGGCCTTGCAGCGTGGCGAATTCGAAGCCGCCGCCGGCCATGCGTCGGAGCTCGAGTCGGTGCTCGGCCGGGAGCCCCGCTGGGTCATCGAACCGCTGCCCCTGCCCCAGGCCCGCAACGGCTGGGCAGTCGGCCTGGCGGTCAAGAAGGAAGCCGTCGACCTCGCGCAGGCGCTGCAGGGCGCCGTCAACGGCCTGGCGTCCGGCGGCCAGTTGCAGCAGATCTTCGCCGCCGCCGGCGTGCGCTGGCGCGCGCCCTGATTGCGCCCTGGCAACGTCCGGCCGTGCAGCCGGGCGATTGGGCTAGAATGCTCGGTTCCTGCCGGTGTAGCTCAGTTGGTAGAGCAGCGCATTCGTAATGCGAAGGTCGGGAGTTCGACTCTCTTCACCGGCACCAGACCTGCAGCCTGCCGAAGGCTTGCCGCCACCTGCGTCATCGACGCAAGGCTGGCGACCACAGGCGCGTGCATGACGCGCCGTGCGCAGCCCCCTCGCGCGCTCAGCGCGGCTGCCGGCTCGCCTCTTGTTCCTCGCGCAGCTTGACGCACTCGGGCAGGCGGCTGTTGGACGTTTTCGCGCACTCGAGATCGAGACACACGAATCGCAACACGCCGGAGCGGCGGTCGCACCGGGCCAGCGGGTGCTCGACCGTCTTGGCCGGTTCCGACGCTACCGCGGGAGCCGGGCGCACCGGCTCTGCCAGCGGCGGCGGCGTGGTCTGTGATGGGCTGGGGGTGGCCGGCGTGGTGTCGCGCGCGGGGGGCTGCGGTGGCGTGACCACGGCTGCAGGCGGCTTGGCGGTCGCCACGGGCGGCCTGGAGGTGCGCGCATCGACCCTCGCGGCCGACGACGAAGGCGCGGGCGGCGGCCTGGGCGTCGCCGCCACTGCAGGCGCGGGCAGCAGGGGTGTCGGGGGCGCTGCCGAGGCGACGCTGGACGGGCCCGGCGGGCTGCTCGCGGACTGGGCGGAGCCGCCTGCTGGCCCGGCCTGGCTGAGCGGAGCAACAGGCGGGGCAGTCGTGGAGGGCGCCGCTGCCAGGGGAGCGACCGCAGGCCCGGGTTTGACGGGATCGGGACTGGCCGCCAGTTTCGGTGGCGCGGGGGGAGCGCCGCGGGACCACCACCAGGCGCCCAGACCCAGGCCCGCCAGCACCAGGACGCCAAGCGCGGCCAGCCACAGCGCGCGGGAGGTCCCGGCAGTGCTCGGCGCAGCGACGGCCGCGGCAGGCCCAGGGTCGGGCGGAGGAACCTGTGCCCGCGTCGGCAGTGCCGGCCGGCTGGCCGCCAACGGCTCGACCACCGGCGGTGGCGCCGGGGCAGCGGGCGGCGATGCTCGGGTCACCATCGGGGCCGGTGAGGCCACAGGGGGCGCCGCTGGCCGCGACGCCGCGGCGGTCACGGCGGGCTCGGGCCTGGGCAATGGGCGGGTCAGTGGCAGCGTCTGCGGGTAACGCGTCGGCAGGCGTTCGGTCGGGGCGGCGTCCTGCCCCGGCCCCGGGACCATGTCCATGGGCATCGGCAGGGTACGGTCCGGGTCGTCGTCGTCCGACACCGGCGGCAGGCGCCTTGCGGGCAGCGTGCCATCACCCTCGAGCACCTTTCGCAACTCGGGGATGCTCTGCGGCCGCTCCT
>Ga0209573_1001928_pt1 | contig 28936 bp, 20 predicted proteins | sample TNRBio252014_DNA_FD_185870 | JGI IMG/M metagenome (GOLD analysis project Ga0209573, IMG submission 185870) | Wastewater treatment Type I Accumulibacter community from EBPR Bioreactor in Madison, WI, USA - TNR Reactor_6/25/2014_ DNA (SPAdes)... | ecosystem: Engineered > Bioreactor > EBPR >...
CCATCGGGAGATTTTAATGAAACAATCAAATCGCCAACCCAAGTATGGTTAATGTTGAAACAAACACTATTTAGTGTAACTGCACCACCCAACATATCGCCACCACCAAACTGTGATACATTCAATACATTTGTTACACCTGTAGGATTATTATCAGGAATACTTACCGGCAAGCCTGTTTGGGTTGCAGTAACATTATTAGTTACAATACCACCGCAATTATCGGCAAAGGTAACTTGCGGATACGAAACAGTAGCACCACACACTCCTTGTTCATTGCTTATCGCAATATCGCTTGGGCAAGTTATCACCGGGGCTGATGTGTCGAGCACCGTTACAGTAGCTTGGCATGTAACAACATTGCCGCTGCTATCTGTTAGCGTTAATGTAACCGTATTGGCACCTGTAGCACCACAGTTAAAGGTATTTGGAGATACCGTTAATGACTGCACTCCGCAGCCTGCCGTGCTACCATTATCCACTTCGGCAGCAGTAATATTTGCATTGCCCGAAGCATCTAAATATACGGTAAGGTCTTGGCAAACTGCCACCGGACCCGGATTAACAGTTATAGTAAATGTATCATTAACTACAGGGCAAGCATTACCCGTTGGCACTACTACAACAGTAGCTACCAAAGGTGTAGTACCGGTATTGGTAGCCACAAATGAAGCAATATCGCCCGTGCCACTGGCAGCTAAGCCTATGGCTGTGTTATCGTTTGTCCAATTATAAGCACTTGCAGTACCTGTAAATACAACAACAGGAGAATTTTGATTAACACACAATGTCAAATCCTGAGTAGAATTTACATTCAAATTAGGATTAACAGTAATCGTAAATGTATCAGGTGTGCCTACGCAACCTGTTACAGCATCTGTTGGCGTAACTATGATTTCTGCCACTACAGGAGTTCCACCTGCATTTGTAGCCGTGAATGCAGCAATGTTACCACTGCCGCTTGCGGCCAAGCCAATAGACGGCTCGCTGTTAGTCCAACTGAAATTAGTAGCAGCACCTGTAAATGCAACTGCTGTAGTAGTTTCGTTATTACATACCGCTTGGTCGGCAGTAGCAGCAACTGTAACAACCGGGTAAACAGCTATGGTAGCTGAACCCGATGCAGGAGCAGCAGTACAGCCATTTGCATCTGTTACAGATACCAAAGTATATGTTGTAGTTGCCAACGGTGAAACAGGAATATTTGAACCCGTTGTATATGAATTGACAGTAGTATTACCCAAACCATCAGAATAAACTACAGTATAAGGGCTTACCCCACCCGCAACATTTACAGTTAAATCGGCTGGCTCGCCCACACAAATTGTATCGCCCAAAGATGTATAAACCACATCGTCAATACCTAAATAATCCGAATTCGATCCACTTGGACCTCCACTTGTTACAAAGTATCTAAAGGCGAAACGACCAGATGTTGGCACGCCCAAGCCAGATACAGTAATTGTAAACTGAGTCCAACTGGTTGGGTAAACCCCAGTAACCAATGTTGGGTTAATATCTAAAAGAAGATTGCTAAAATCACCTACACTTACGTTGGTATTACCCACATCAGTACTTGTGCCATTAGTGCTCATTCTTACTTGTAATCTATCTGCAAAATCATCAACCGCTCTTGTTCTGAAAGTGAATACATCACCATCTTTCATTGTAATATTTGGCAAAATCAACCAGTTGCTGATAGTGTTATTACCGGTAGTGCTATTAAAGTTAACACCTGCATAAGAATTGGCAGGAGCAGAAGCCGCAGGGAACACATTTGGATTACCTTGGAACCAAGTAGCCAACCCCAATGGCGAGCTGTTATTGGTAACAATCCAACCCGGAGGTGGCACTACCGCAAATCCTTCATTTATCAATTGTGTGGTTGCCAATGGCGCACCTGTTAAAGTTGCAGCATAAGAATTTACAGTAACAGTAGCTGTGCAGGTACTTGAGTTACCCGCAGTATCCGTAACAGTTAAAGTAACTGTGTTGGCTCCAAGATTAGCACATGTAAATGCGCTTGGAGATACTGACATCGAAGCAATACCGCAATTATCTGAACTGCCGTTGTTTACATCGGCAGACAACAATGTACCATTGCCATTTACATCTAATTGAAGGGTAAAGTTTTTACAAACAGCAGTAGGCTTGGTTGTATCAGCAACTGTTACCGTAAAGCTGCAAGTATCTGTATTGCCCGAAGCATCTGTGGCTACAAATGTGTTGGTTGTTGTGCCCACAGGGAAAGTAGCACCACTTGCCAAACCGGCAATTTGATTCACCGCTACATAAGAACTAACTGCCTGAGAAAAATTCAAAGACCATGCTTGCAACGAACCAAAATCGCCACCACCATTATCCGAAACAATCAACTCCCAGTTACCATTAGCAGCAGAGCCGTTATTGATAGCATTTAAGTTTGCTCCTTCGTGTGCTTTATATGTACCAGATATTGCCGGAAGATTACTGCACACAGATTCTGCATCTGCACCAACTCCCAAATCAACACACATATCAACATTATCTCCTGAGCAACCGAAGCCGGAAGTTGCTGAGGTAGCACGTCCAGGTCTGTTTATCAATGGAACAATAGTGCCATCGGGAGATTTTAATGAAACAATCAAATCGCCAACCCAAGTATGGTTAATGTTGAAACAAACACTATTTAGTGTAACTGCACCACCCAACATATCGCCACCGCCAAACTGTGTTACATTCAATACATTTGTTACACCTGTAGAATTATTATCAGGAATACTTACCGGCAAGCCTGTTTGGGTTGCAGTAACCGGCACAGTAGCGCTGCCTGCACAAGCATCACTGGCACTTGGGGCAGTATAGGTAACTACAGCACCACAAGTAGCTGTGCCATTATCTACACTAATATTTGAAGCGCAAGTAAGTACCGGAGCAACTGTATCTAACACTGTTACAACAGCAGTACAAGTGCTTACATTATTAGAAGCATCGGTAACGGTAAGAGTAACCGTATTTGCACCGATATTAGAACAGTTGAAAGTATCGGGAGCAACAGTAATAGACGGAGAGCCACAGCCAACTGAGCTTCCGTTGTTTACTTGCGATGCAGCTAAAGTTGCATTACCCGTTGCATCTAAATAAATAGTTACATCTTGGCAAACCGCACTTGGTGTTGAGGTATCTGCTACTGTTACCAAAGCAGTACAAGTAGAAGAATTACCCGAAGTGTCTGACACGGTGAGTGTAACTGTGTGTGCACCTAAATCGGCACATGTAAATGAAGCCGGAAAAGTAGAGAATGTAACCGAAGAGCACAAATCGCTGCTTCCATTATTGATTTCTGCACCTGTAAGTGTATAACTACCGGCAACTAAATAAACGGTAGCATCTTGGCAAACAGCAGTAGGTTTAGAAGTATCAGCAACAGTTACAGTAAAACTACACGTATCAGTATTGCCCGATGCATCGGTTGCTACAAAAGTATTGGTGGTAACCCCAACAGGGAAAGTACTACCACTCGACAAACCAGCAGTTTGTGTTATGCTAATAGGCATACTGTAATGAACACTGCCATAAAACAACCTAAAATTTGATGGGCTGCCATCACCAAAAATATTTCCAGAAAACAATCCATCAATAGCTTTGCCGCCTGTGAACGAAACTATACCATCGGTAACCGTTTGGCTACCACTATAACCACCAAGAGTTGAAAGATATGATACCGGACCTCCACCATATCCGGTATTAGCTACAATATACACACCTTTTGACTCCCCCGCAGCAAGAGTTAATGGAGAAGATAGCGGAATGGCAAAAAAGCCAGACACTGTACTAAAATTTGGTGCTGCTGGAACATTAATCGTAACGTTATTGTTTAATGTCCATGAACCAGCATTCAACTCTTCTCCTGCATATGAACTAGCAGTGTTAGTAAAGTACAACGAAAAATCATAGTTATTAGCAGAAACACTGTAAGATGCAGTAATAATAGAATCTATACTAATCGTTTGAGAGCTTACATTGGTAATATCAAAAAACACTCCACGCTGTCCTGAATTCGACCAACTTTGACTGGAGTTTGAAACTAACTCGTTATCACAATTTTCCGTAGCAGTTGGGTCTGCAAAAGCGACTACCGCCCCACAGGTACCCACCTCATTGCTTACAGCAATATCCGTAGGACAAGAAATAACTGGTTTAGAAGTATCTTGAACCGTAACTGTAAAACTGCAAGTAACGGAAGCACCGCCAAAACCGCTAATGGCTGTATATTCCACCGTGTCGGTGCCTACCGAGAATGCACTGCCAGAAGCAGGGCCATCAGTTTGGGTTATCAACACAGGGCAACTAAACTCAACTACATAACTTAATGCACCATTTTGGTCGAAATCATTCCAAGCACCACTACCACCATAAAATTGCAGATGATGCTCCAAACCACTGGCATCGTTTGGCTCACCTCCCGACCAATTGGTGTAGGTAAACGGACTGCCATCTACCCATTCCCAACCGCCAAGCGGCTCGCTATAACCCAAGTTTAATGGATTTTGGAAACCGCCAATCCACGGGTTGCCTGAAGCACCAATTGCTGTGGTTAAAAAGGCATTCTCACCTGCATTATTAATTACAGCCAAATAGCCGCCCAATGCTTGCGCTGCTGCATTGGCTGTGTTCCAATCGGCAGTAGTGTTTGAAAGTAAATAATGATGCCCTTCAAAAGAACCTAAGTAAGCAGCATTTACATTGCTTGGCAATGTAGTAGCACAACTGCCGCAGGCTGTTGTAGCCGTTGCATCGGCAAAATTCACAACTGCACTGCAATTACCGGCATCGTTGCTTGCGGTGATGTTTGCAGGGCAAGTAATTACTGGCAAGGTAGTATCTTGTACAGTAACTGTAAAACTACAAGTATCAGTATTGCCCGATGCATCGGCAGCTACAAAGGTGTTTACTGTTGTACCCACCGGAAATGCCGCCCCCGAAGGCAAGCCCGCAATTTGATTGACAGGAACGGCTCCTGGAGTTACAAGCAATTGTACATCATCTACTGCATAGGCTCCTGGTCCAACAAAAAATTCTGGCACAGTGAGTTTAAATGAAAGATTAACCTTTTGCCCTGCCAAACTTGTAAGTGCAGACAAAACATTTAAATCAATTTGTGTAAAAGGGCTAGAATATGTTTGCCCTGGAACAAAAGTAAGATTATACAAAGATGCTAACACAGTTGAACCTAAAGAATCCAATACATCAACATCTAATACTCTACTGCCTGTACAGCCTCCGCAAAAGCTGAGCAAATCAACATAGTACGCATGTTTAAACTTCAACTGAGCTGTCGCTAATACGGTAGGCAAAACAACTTGCTGCCTGAGCTCTCTTACTAATGGACCACTTCCGTCAAAACCAGCATGTGCGGCAAAAGTGCCTGCCTGAGGAGTAAAATCCACTCCAAATCCCAAGCCGAATCCACATGGGTCATAATTCCCTGTGTAAACCGAAAACGCCTCATCGCAGGAAGCTCCAGTAGGAGGTCCCAAGGTGTCCCAATCGGTAAAATCACCACTCTCAAAACTTTGATTATTCAATAATTGCACATTGCTACAATTATCGGTAGCAGTTGGTAATGTATATGTTACCACAGCACTGCAATTGCCAGCATCGTTGCTAACAGTAACATCGCTACCGCAAGTAATAACAGGAGCTATTACATCGCTAAACACAACAGCAACAGTATCAACACCAGTGCATCCATTAGCATCTGTTACAGTAACAGCATACGACCCATCTGCCGAAACAGAAATAGTTTGTGTGCTTTCTAAAGTACTCCACGCATAGCTGCTAAACACACCTGCATTTAGCACAACTGCACTGCCCGGGCAAGCGGTTACATCCGCACCTAAATTTACAACTACCGGCTGGCAGCTTGCAAAAACTTGCACATCGTCTATCGCAACTCCTCCAAAATTTACTGTATTATCAGACCCTAAATTTACTTTAAAACGAACAACCTTACCGGCAAAAGCAGAAACATCGGCATGATACACACCCCACCCTGCCGACTGCGGCACATTTACCAATGGGTTACCCAAGCCAGCTGTTTGTGTAGCGCCATACCAACGAAAAACTACCTGTTGCATACCGCCACCACCAACTTCTTCTACATATACTTTGAGCGTGTCAAAAGATGCACTTTCCATTTGATACTTCATAGCCCAGTTAAGTTGCAATGGACCAACTGCAGAAGTAAGATCAATACTCGGAGACTCTAAAATTTGATTAGAACTGATATTATAAGTTCCAGTCAAGTCTGTTTTCCATACATTTACTCCACTATGCGCTGTTGTAAACCCTGCAACAGGGTTAGTTGTAGAAGTTGCCGCAGTAGCCGGAACACCCCAAGCCCATTCATTGGCGATACCAGATGAAGTAAATCCGCCATCATTCGATTCAAAATCGGTGCTGTAAACAGCATAAGAATTAAGTGGAGTAAGCGGAGTAGTATCTTCCAAAATATCAATAGACCAAGCATTCAAAGTACCCACATCAGGCGATCCATCATCATACACTGTTAGTGTCCAAGTGCCTGCGGTATTCATTCCTTTAAAGTAATCTAAAAAGCCCTGAAGCTCTGGTTGATATGCAACACCTTTCATTACCGTAAATGATGGTGGTATAGCATTGTTATCGTTCAGCATCAAATCCATCATTGTTTGTGCACCACTAGCACCTATATCGCTAAACAGATGAACAGTGTTGCCATCAGGCGAGGTGAGTGTAACATCAAGATCCAGCATAAAAGTATGCGTAAGATTTAGCCTTACAGAAATATCTTTAATTCTTTTACTATCAGCAATAGTGATAGTGCTGATAGTAGGGGGACCCGCATCGGCAAGTGGAGTAGCACCACCTGTGTAAGCATAATTGGTGTATCCCGATTCGGCTGCAAATTTTGAAACAGAAAGATTGTAGGTAAATGTTGCACCACCCGAACCCGAAGGCTGATCGACATATACATAGTAAGTACCCGCATTAAGTGCCGTAAAGAAAAATGCTTCGGAATTTGGCGATGTTGAACTTCCATCATTAGCAACCAAAATTTGATTATCTAAATCGCCAAACAAACCAAACCCAAGGCGACCGTTCCATGAGGTGGCATCGCGCTCGGGGTCTAAATCGAGGCCAAGAAAAACAGTTTCGCCAGCCGCGAGATTTATCGAATAAAAATCTGCATCGGCAGCAGGGTCAATCACACCATTTACCCAACCATTGGCAGGTAACACATTGGCTGTAAGGTTTGAATTATTAGGCTCTACCTCGGCAGTTGTAAGCCCTGATTGAACACGTAAATACAAATCGTAAGGGCGTAGTTGAGAAGTGGCAGACGTATGAGATACCCGAAGGTAATATGTGCCTGTGGTTGGTATTAAAGCACCGGCAATAGATGATGAATTCGACCCGAATGTACCATCCGACAAATCAAATTCAATAACTGTAACGCCATCGGAAGCACGCAACTCCAATCTGGAATTTGTACTGGCAGTTGACGAAAAAGCCGTTTGCGTAGCGGCAAATACCCTATCGCCCGCAGTGGCAGTAAACGAATAAAAATCTTCATCGGCATTTGGATAAATATAACCGCGCATCTTAGCCGGATTGCTGGCAATAGGCGTGGCAACGGCAGCGTTGTTGTTTGGTTCTACTTCGTAATTTGGAAAAGTTTGTGCCTGTGTGCTTACGGCACTCAATAAACATATCACAGCAATTGAACAGCCTTTAAGAACATTGTTCAAACTTTGTTTTGCAGCATCTTCGATAGTCAGGTATAAATTTCTCATAATTCAGATAATTATTTGAGCTAAAATTTTTTCAATTAGGGTGATGGATTATTTTTTTGAATCGTTTTGATTTTCTCTAATCAAACTTCCTTTCGAGTCGTGTGTAATACTTTCATCCTCGGGATGCAAAATTTGAATAGACCCACTTGGTTTTGCATGTGTTTGCAATTTGGCTTTGCCGGCAGGCGATGCGTTTTCATACTTTACCGTTGTGCTTGGCACAGGCTTGGTTTTTACAGCGGTATTTTCTACAACATTGGTTTTTGCACCTTTGTTGGTAGTTGAAATTTCTCTGTTATACGGATGCTCAGTTGCAGTTCTGTTTCCTTTGGATTGAACCTTGTTCCATGATTGCGACTCGGTTTTTGCAGGCACCTTAGTTACTTTTGCAGCGGGTACAGATTCTGTTTTTGTAGCGGCAGGTTGAATTGCCACTCCAGCTTTAGCATCATTATTTTCTGCAACCTTCTTTTTTACCGACTCGCGAAAAGTTACGGTTGGCTTTGTGTTGTCTGAACTCACATTCTGCACCTTCTCCGACATTTCTTTATCGGACGATTGGGCATTTACAGATGTGCTTGTAACAAGCATGGAAAAACCTAAAGCGACTGCAAGAGCAATCGAATAACTTTTTGCGAAAGTATTCATGGTTAATTTTTTGAAACTTAAAAAAGGAAACTGCGTAAATGGCTTTACGCTGAAAAATGTAACTGCGGGAGTAAAAACACTCATTTTTTTGTAACAGCAGGTACTACAAATTGCGTTGTGTATATTTTTGTCCATAGTCAGGTGGTTTGTGTTGAAAAAAGCACCAAATACACTTTTTAACACCCTGCGAATATATGTGAAACTATTTCTTGAAAAAAAAATATGTTTCAAAAAATATTAGCAAACAGGCACATTTAAAACATAATTCGCTGATTGACAATGCGATTATTTTTTGATTTTTTTTAAACTTCATTACAATTGAAACAAAAAAAAGAATGTGAACAACCTCATTCGCAGCGCTACACGCAAGCATAAAAACCTTGAAAATATTTACATTTTTTAAGAGCGCGTTAAAATCTACTTGAATGCAACAAGCATTTCGCGCTTACCGGGCGGTCCCGGCTGCCGCTGCACCACAAAACCAGCCCCTTGCATTGCTCTGCGCACAATGCCTTTAGCGCAATAAGTACAAAGTATGCCACCTGGTTTCAATATCGCATACATTTTGGCAAACATTTTTTCGCTCCACAATTCGCTTTGAACATCGGGTGCAAATGCATCGAAAAAAATAACATCAAAATGATTGATTGCGGGTTGATAATCGGCAATAGAAATATGCTTTTTGATGAAGGTAAAATTGACACTCAATTGATGCGATTGATTCCACAAACTTGTATGCAATTGCAAAAATTCGTGCTTGAATTTACCAGCACACAATTCATCTGCATAGTTTAATGATTGAGCAATATCATTTTCTATCGGGTACAACTCCACACCTTCGTAATGAACATCTATGCTATGATTTTGAGCAAATAAAAAGGCAAGAAAAGCATTCAAGCCCGTGCCAAACCCAAGTTCAAAAATTCGTATTGGTCGAGTTTTTACTTGCATCAAACCATGCTGCACAAAAACATGGTTAGATTCCTGAATTGCACCGTGGCGCGAATGATAAATTTCGTTGAATTTAGATGAGAACAAAGTATGCGAACCATCGGCAGTAAGCAGTTTTTCTATTGACACTAAGCGAAAGAGAACAAATTTTGGGGTAATAAAAAAACTATTGAGTAACGCATTGCGCAAACAATTACTTTCTTTGCGCAATGGTTGAAATGTTATGACGTAAATCTTGTATTTTCAATAACCAGCCTGATAAATTTCATATTCCACAACGCAATCTCACCCTACTTTTGTGCTGTTTTGAAAAACATACTTGCATTCTTATTGGCATTCACTATCGGCTCGCAGCATTGTGTGCAGCTTGGTTTGTTTGCTTGGTACAACGTGAACAAGCAAGCGATAACCGAAAAACTTTGTGTAAACAAAGCTAAACCCGAGTTGCATTGCGATGGCAAATGTTACCTCGGCAAGCAGCTTAAAAAAGCCGAGGAAGGAGAAAAACGCTCGACTGCAAACACGCTAAAAGAAAAACAAGAATACGTTCAAAAGAAATACTCCTTGCATTTGGTTCAGCCTTTTGTTACACACTCAATTTTTGCCATTAAAGTGTCTGAATTCAGCCTTCCGAGCAGCCCTGTATTGGAAGAAATTTCGCCCCCCGGTTAGTTGTTGTTTTCTGTTTTCAAGTTTCGACTTTACCACACAGCAGCATTGAAATGCAATAGTATTTCATGCACAACATTTTATTTAAAACAAAAACAACATTCATCATGAAATTCAATTTTATAAATGTATGCGCAATTGCCGCTTTGCTATTCTCGTTCAGCATCACTTCGTGCAAAAAAAATAACGACACAACTGTAACTTTCGACTTGGAACATCGCTGGGCAAATACGGCATTCAGCTTAGGACAAAGCTATGTTACAGCAGGTGGCGACTCGGTAAATCTTTCTAAACTAAAATACTTGCTTAGCAACTTTGTGTTTGTAAAATCGGATGGCTCGGAGTACAAAGTACCGGAAAGTTACTACTTGGTAAATGCACTAACGCCATCTTCGTTCTATTTAGATTTTAAGGATATTCCGGAAGGCGATTATACATCGGTAAAATTTATTGTAGGCGTTGACAGCGCACGAAACACCGCAGGCGCACAAACAGGCGCATTGGCTACCACCAATGATTTGTATTGGGACTGGAACATGGGTTATGTATTTTTTAAAGCAGAAGGCACAAGCCCCAAAAATGCAATGGGTATTACCTACCACATTGGCGGTTATGGCGGTGCTAATGCTGCCCAACGCACTATTGCCATAGATTTTGCAGGAAGCAAACTGCAAGTAAGATCGGGCAAAGCGGTAGAACTACACGCAAGTGTTGATGTAAAAAAAGTGTTTACAAATATTGATTTGGCAAGTATGGCGATGGTGCACATGCCCGGTGCAAACGCATTGAAAATTGCAGACAACTACGCTACACTTTTTACGTTTGAACACGTGCATAACTAACAATGTAACAAGGCTGCTGCAGTTGATGCAGCAGCCTTAAAAAAACAATTGATATGCAACGCATAACATGGCTGGCAATTTGCTTGATGTTTTTAATTGCAGCATGCCAAAAAGATACCAAAATTGAAGAACCGATAAGTTTCAGCAAGCCTGCAAATTTTCCGGAGCCGCATTACAATTTCCAAAACAATGAGCTTACACAGCAAGGGTTTCTTTTAGGTCGAAAACTTTTTTTCGACCCTATACTTTCAAAAGATAGCAGTATCTCTTGCAGCTCGTGCCACCAACAGTTTGCAGCGTTTGCACACAGCGGTCATCGCACAAGCCACGGCATCAATGGCCTTTTTGGCACGCGCAACACTCCAGCAATTTTCAATACCGCATGGAGCAAAAATTTCATGTGGGATGGTGGTATTATTCACATAGAAAAAATGCCTGTGGCACCAATAAACAATCCTGTAGAAATGGATGAAACTATGCTGAATGTTGTAGTGAAATTAAATCGCTCGCAAGCATATAAAGCAAAGTTTAAAGAAGTGTTTGGCAGCAACGAAATTGATGACCAGCAAGTGTTAAAAGCCATTGCACAATACATGGGCGCAATGGTTTCGGCAAACAGTAAATACGATAAATATAAAAGAGGCGAAGCAGGTGGCAGCTTTAACACCGATGAAACCGCAGGACTAAAACTATTTGAACAAAAATGCGCATCATGCCACAGCACCGATTTGTTTACCGATTATAGTTTTAGAAATAATGGATTGGTTCTAAACTTTCAAAACGATGATGGCAGAGCGCACATAACACAAATGGCAGAAGATATAGGTAAGTTTCGGGTGCCATCGCTACGCAATGTAGAAGTAACAGCACCGTATATGCACGATGGTAGATTTGGCTCGATAGAAAAAGTGCTGCATCACTATGCCAACACTGTACAAAAAACACCCACGCTCGACCCACTTTTAATTCAGCCAAACGACAAATTGGGAATAGCACTTACAGAGCAGCAACAGCAACAAATTGTGCTTTTCTTAAAAACACTTACAGACCATGAGTTTTTAACCGATAAAAGATTTAGCGAATGAAACATTTAATCATTTTCATAAGTGTTTTATGGTTGTGCAACACAGCTATTGCTTGCGATATTTGCGGTAGCAGCATGGGCAGTTCGGCATCTATTTTACCACAAATCAACAAAAGCATAGTTGGTTTAAGATACAGCCATTCAGCTTTCAAATCATCGCATCCAACAAACTTAGGCAATGAGTTTGCAGGGGTTTCGTCCAGCGATAAGTTTCACACCATAGAAGTAGTTGGTAGATACAATGCCACAGAGCGTTTTCATATCACAGCCATAGTGCCAATAAATTACATCAATCAAAAATCTACACTTGGTAATGTTGAAAATTATGGCTTAGGCGATATAATGTTGATGGGGCAATTACTTACCATCAATCCAAATTTCTACGCAAGCAAAAGAATAAAACATCAATTGCGTGCGGGACTTGGAATAAAATTTCCTACAGGAAACTTCAACAAAAAAACCAATGAATCGTTGCTTCACTTCAACCTTCAAAATGGCACCGGCAGTTTAGACATTTTACTATCGGGTATTTACACATTACGTGTAGATAAATGGGGGTTGAATACTGAACTTTCTTACCGCATCAATACAAAGAATCAAAACAACTTACGCTTCGGCAATAAGGTTGCTGCAAAACTTACAGCATTTTACTGGTGGCAGTTAAATGAAAACATCAGCATTTTGCCTACACTTGGTGTAAATGGCGAACAAATGATGCGTAATAAAGAAGGAAAACGCAATGTGCCATATACTGGCGGCTGGGGTGTAAATGCAGTAGCAGGAGTTGATGTGATAATGAAAAAATTTGTGTTGAGTTTTAGCGCACTGCCGCCATTGATACAGCATTGGAGCGAGGGCAACGTAAAACGAAAAATATCTTTAGAAACAGGTTTGTTTTACAACTTCTAAAAGCTATGCAACCGACATTATTTATCGGCATTTACAAATTTTAATAACTAACCGAAACATCAATAAAACAAAGCAACTCAGCCACTTTAGGCACACCAGTGCTTCACATTCAAAAGGCAGCTTAAACTACATTGTAAACACAACATCGTAAGCGCATATTCTTCACTAAACAATAAGGAGAAACAGTTTATGAAAAAGATGTTTACACTAATCGCAGCGGTTGCAATAACAGCATTTGTTTATGCGCAACCATTCAACTCATTGTTGAATTTTCGCTTGCCAAATAACGCACATTTTACCATGCATATTGATGGGCAAAATGTAAATGGAATTTCCACGCTGGCAAGTAACAATAGCATCCGCCCGGGCAGACATCAAGTACGCATTTCTGTGCCTGTTTACAACCACATTGGTAGCCGCAAAATGCAAACCATTTTTCTTGGCTGGGTAAACATTGCACCGGGTAGAGTTTTGTATGCCACCTTAGATAGATTCAATAACTTTTTTGTGGAGCAAACATTTGCATTGCAACACAAGCACGGAGGTTGGAACCACCCAACAAACAACCACAACAACACATGGAACAATTGTGTAGAATACAATGATTATGATGAGTACAGCTATCCGAACAATCATTACCAACCTACAACATTTGAACCCCAACAGCAAGTTATTGATGCTGTAACTTTTCAGCAATTAAAAGAAACCATCAACAAAACTTCATTTGAAAGCACTAAGGAAAATGTGCTGAATCAAGCCAAGGGAAATTTTTGGTTCACAACGCATCAAGTAAAAGAAATAATTGGCTTGTTCAGTTTTGAAAGCACAAAATTAGAAGTTGCTAAAAGCATGTACAATCGCACAGTTGATAAACAAAACTACTTTACAGTTAGCCAGCATTTCAATTTCAATTCAAGTGTACAAGACTTAACACAATATTTAGCACAGAGATAACGTTATTGTATTACAAACTATTGGTCATCATAGAGAAGGGAAAATTAGCCCGGGTGAAAAACCCTTCTATTTGATGACCTTTTTTTAATGCCATTCAGCGAATGCCACCAGTTACTTATTCGATTCTTTTTCCAACTGGCTTTTTGCCCAAGCCAAATTGTTTTTTGCTAACTGAAAATCAGGATCTAACTGCAATGCTTTTTCGCAAGCTGCAATTTCAATATCCCATTTTCCCATTGCACCATAAGCAGCCGCAATATTGTTGTAAGCTACTGCTTGATTGGGGTCGAAGTCAATAGCTTTTTGCGTAGCCTCTACACTTTTTTGATATTCTCCGGCTTGATAATACACCAAACCAAGGTTCAAAAAAGTGAGATAAGAAGGAGATTTTTCAGTAGCACTTGTTGCAGCATCAATGGCCATTTGAATATTGCCAACCGCAGGTGTTTCGGTGGCTTTTTCCTCGGTTTTAGCAACCGCCTCGGGTTGTTTTTGTATAACGTTTGCATAAACTAAATAGCCTAATGGTATTAGCAATACCAACGACAAAATCAAAGTAGAAAAATTCAGTTTGATTGTAATTTCATCTTTACTCATAAAACAAAACTATTTCAATTTTAGAACATCCTCTACTCCCATCGTTCTGCTTACGGTAAACCCTTCGGCATAGCGCATACCGCAGGGCACGCCAAAGTGGGCAGCCCTGCCCTTTACAAACTCTAAAAACTCCGGACTAGAAATAAAAGTATTTGCCTCGCTCGAATCGGGATTATGAAACTGTGTTTTGTATGCCAATACAGCTTTCATTTTCACCTCAAAATAATCGGTTACATCAACCACAAAATCGGGTTCTATATGTAATGCCTGAATGTAATTGTAAACTGCTCGGGGGCGGTGTGCTTGTTGCTTTACTCCATTTACCGCTGTTTCAATCTTTGCAAGCCCCGAAAGAAATACAGCATCATTTGTAAGCAATGCTGTTTTGCCATGGTCGGGGTGGCGATCGTACTTTGCATTGGTAAAAACTATTTCGGGGCGATACTTTCTTATCACCTTTATTAGCTCAAGTTGGTGCTGCTTATCATTCACAAAAAAGCCATCTTCAAAACCCAGATTTTCGCGAACCGAAATACCAAGAATTGCTGCTGCTTCTGCTGCTTCTTGCTTGCGTGTTTGCTCGGTGCCGCGAGTGCCGAGTTCGCCCCGCGTTAAATCAAGAATGCCAACTTTATAACCTAGTGCTATGTGTTTAAGCAAAGTACCCGAACAGCCCAACTCCACATCATCGGGATGAACACCAATTGCAAGAATATCAAGTTTCATTTGTGAACTTTAGAAGTGAAATGACATTGATACCACTAAAGACTTTATCAGCATTCTCTATTGCTTCAATCGTGGATCCATAGCATCGGTTAAACCTTCGCCAATCAAGTTGAAAATTGTAACCGTAATAAAGATTGCAAAGCCCGGAAATACAGCCAACCACCACGCCTCAGAGCTTTCGCGGGCAGAGCTTAACAACTTGCCCCAAGTAATAACTTCTGACTGCACTCCGATACCTAAAAACGAAAGCGAAGATTCGGTGAGAATAGCCCCTGCTACACCAAATGCAATAGCAATCAACACAGGTGTTAGAGCATTAGGAATGGCATGTTTTAAAATGATGCGCCACTCACTGAAACCTAATGCCTGAGCGGCTTCGATGTATTCTAAACTGCGAACGCGCAACAACTCGGCACGTATGTATTTGGCAATACCGGTCCATCCGGTTAAACCTATTATCACCATGATAAGCATGATGGAAGGCTTTTTTACAATTGCCGTAATTGAAAGAATCAATAAAAGCGTTGGAATAGAAATAATAATTTCGATAATACGCGAAATGATAATATCTACCGGAATGGTAACTTTTGCACCCAATACAGGAATTTGACGCAATGGCGCAATAAGTAAATTAGGGATTGTCATTATCAATAAAAAGATACCGAGCGAAAACAAAAACTGCAAAGTAAATGTTCCAAACCCTTCGGCCAATGCTTGCTCCATGGCATAGCTACGCACATGAAAAGCATAGAACCAACCAAAGAAAACAAACAAAATATTAGCTAACAACCTAATGCGCGATACCTGCATTCGGCTATCGCCAAAGTAGCCCGAAATTGCACCTAAAAGAATACCAATAACGGTAGCTATTGCCATACTTACCACACCTACCAACATGGCAATTCTTGTGCCATGCACCAATCCCGCCAACACATCGCGCCCAATTTGGTCGGTACCCAACTGATGCCTCCAACGCCAAGATGCCACATCCTGCTCGCCCCCAGGGCTTGCATAATCGCCATTGGTTAAATCTACCGTTGTAGGTGAATATGGTATTGGCGGATGAATTGCAAATTCGTATTTAAGATTCAGCCAATCGGCATTTTGTAAATCTTTGGGCCAGCCGCCCAAACCGGCATCCACAATGTATTGCCGCAAAACAGGGAAATATGTATTGCCATTCAACTTGCATACAATTGGTTTTTCGTTTGCAATAAAATCGGCAAAAACTCCAACAAAAATGATGAAGTATAAAATCCTTAAAGACAACACCGCAAGTTTATTCTTGCGAAATTGTCGCCTCACTATATCCCAGTAACTTTCTCCGGTATTCGCAGCCATTTATAGTGTTATTGTTTTTTTGTAAATGAAATTCTAGGATCTACTAATGCATACAACACATCACTTAATAAATTGCCCAACATTGTAAGAATTGCCGAGAACATAAGGATGGTAAAAAGAACCGGAAAATTACGCGCCACAACAGATTCGTAGCTTACGCGTCCCATTCCCGGAATGGTAAAAATATATTCGATAATTACAGCCCCGCTAATCATTGCCGGCAAAAAACTTGCAAACATGGTAATGATTGGAATCAAGGAATTGCGAAAAGCATGTTTCCAATAAACTGTGTTTGGTTCTAAACCTTTTGCAAATGCAGTGCGAATAAAATCTTGGCGCAAAACTGAAAGCATACCTCCGCGCATTTGTCGCGATATGTATGCAAACGAACCATAAAGCATACAGAAAATAGGCAAAACAAAATGATAGGCTCTATCGGTTACTTGTTCCAAAAAAGAATATTCCTCTCCCGTTTTACCCACACCGTGTGTTGGAAAAATATCCATCCAATCGCCATAATAATCGCTGGTAAAAAATGTAATCAACAATGTTGCAATCCAAAAAGATGGCAACGAATACAAGATGAAATTTATTGTAGTAGTAAGTTTATCGTAGGTAGTATCCTTGCGCACGGCAAGCGACACGCCCATTGGAATTGAAATGCCATATATTAAAATGAAAGCAATCAGATTCAACAACAATGTCCATTTCAATGCATCGCCAAGAATAGAAACTACCGGGCGACCATCTAAATACGAATATCCAAAATCGCCCCTAAAAAATCCTTTGGAAGTTTTGGTTGGATCGGTTGATGCACCAAACCATGGCGCATCGCCAAACAACCAGCGGTGATATTGATTACCGGTGCCATACCAATGAAATGAAGGAATGTATTTTGCCGATGATGATGCTTTAGCAGTAACCGAAGCATAAGCAGAATTCACTGCTGTTGCAAAAGGAACAACATCTGCCAAGCTATTGTAAGCCATTGTTGTGCTATCTGCTTGAACAACCTGTACCGATTGATTTACTGCATCGTTAATACGTTTTAGATGTTGTTTTACATCACCATTATCCGAAGTTCTGTAAAGGTCGTTGCATGCTTCGCGAATGTTGCGCGAGCGCTCAAAAGTGCTATTATCAATAGTATCAATAGCTCTATCGAACAAAGAAAACTCAAGAGCTTTGGCAGCATGATAATAGGTGCTTATTTCATTCCAATTGCCATACTGCTCTATTAGCCGAGTTAGTGTTTCTCTTTCTTCTTTCTTATAAACTTTATAGAGTGTATCAGGGAATGCTTTGGAGGTAACTGCAAAATAAAAAGCGGGTAAATCTCTACCTAATTTTTTATTCAAATCAATGTATGCTTGTTCGCCAGCTATTTTTTCTGACGACTGACCGCTGGAGCCGCCTAAACCACCTTTAAGTTTCAACTCAACAGGGTCGCCTGGTGCCATTTGGCTTAGCACAAATGTAAGCAGCGAAATCACCAAGAATGTTGGTATAAAATATATTATCCGCTTTAGTAAGTATGTAAACATATTGTATAAAAAACAGCACCGCAGTTAGCGGTGCTGCAACATTATTTTAACTGAATTAAAGACCAAAATTCGGGTCTAACTTAAACTCTTTTGCAAGGTAACCCGGACGGCATACGCGCGCTTTGCCATTGGTAAAGCGTTTGTGAATTGCAACTTTGTTTAATGGTGTTGACATGAAAATGTATGGTTGTGCATCGTAAACCAATCTTTGGAATTCTTTGTAATACTCATTGCGTTTTGTTTCATCCAATTCATAGCGCAGTTTATCAATTACTTCATCGCTTTTTTGGTCGCCAAAACCAACATAGTTACTACCTCCATTGTACGAAGATGTATGCCAAATTTGTTTAGGGTCATCGCTCAACGGGTGCGAAATCCAGTTGCCTAAATAAGCTTCGAAATTGTGCGCTTTAATTTCATCTAAAAACACCGTCCATTCTTTTTGTGCAATACCAATTTCCACACCTGCTTTTTTACAGTTTTCTTGATACAACAAAAGGATTCTTTCTGCAACTTCATTACCACTTGGCAATTTCACTGTTATCGAAAGTTTCACACTTTTTCCGTTTATCATTTTATCGCGCACGCCATCACCGTCCGAATCTTTCCAACCGGCTTCATCCAATAGTTTGTTTCCTTCGGTAACATCGAATGGAATCAACTTTAAATCGTTGTTGTAGTACGGGCGTTGTGGGCTTGTTGGACCTGCAATTCTTGTAGCCAAACCGTATGAAATTTTTTCGATAATTTGATCTACATCAATAAGGTAAGCTAATGCTCTGCGGGTTTTCACGTCATTCAATTTGGGGTCGCGCATATTCAACCCAATGTATGAATACACCAATTGAGTTGGCTTATCTAAGTTGTATTTGCTATTGATTTTTTCGTCTTTTTCCAGTTCGATAAAATCTTTGGTTTTGAAAGTAGTTACAACATCTAAGTTTTCGCCTTTCATAGCTGCAAGTGCAGCACTTTGGTCGTTGATTATTTCAAAAATAATACGGTCGGGTAGATTTGAATATTCAGGATTTTCGCTTGCAATAGCTGCGCCCCAATAGTTGTCTTTCTTTTTAAGAATTACACGTTGTCCTGTAATCCATTTCTCTAACTTGTATGGCCCTGCACCCAATACGCCTTCTGGTTCGCGGGCAAATTTTTCGGAATTAAACTGCTCGGCAAATTTTATAATGTCGGCATTGCCTTTTAGCTTTTCTACTTCTTTAGGGTTGCTCAACTGCTCGTAAGTGAACTTGCGCATAAGTTTTTCCGGGTCATACAAATACTCGGGGAAAGGTGTGATAGCACTCCACACTTCGCTTTGAAAATATTTTCCTTCGCACAAGAAAGTAAACTTACGGTTGTTGTCTTCATACGTTTTTATTTCTTTGATAAAATCGTAGTAAGAACGAAGATGCTCACAATCTACCTTAGGGTTTTTGATAGTTTTTAATGTAAAAACAATATCATCAACCGTAATTGGGGAGCCATTGTCCCACTTTGCAATGTCGCGAAGTTCGTAAGTGATGGCAAGCCCGCCTTTATAAGGTCCTTCATTCAACTCTTCTATTACCGGGCGTGCTTTTGCCAAACCCGGAATAATTGCGAATGGCGAATCCAAAAGATTATCGGAAAGGCTGGCGAAAATATTTTTTTCAATCTCACTGGCATTTGCTGCGGTAGAGGTGATTCCATTCAATTTATCGGGGTCGGCACTGATGTGTATTACCACTTCATTCACTCCGGCACGTTTACTTTTTACACCCGATGACTTTTTGCCACCACCGCCACATGAGTAAAGACCAATAGAAACAGCCAATACAGCAAGTATCAGCTTAGTTGAAATTTTGTAATTCATAAAAACTTGTGTTGCTCTTTTTTTAAGTAAGGACGCCAAACCTACATGAATTGAATATTATTAGCAAATCAGCCCATGAATAATTGTAAAAACAAGCATAAAGTAGCTTTTTACCGTTCAATAAAAATCTTGCGACTGACAGAAGCTGTTTTAACAAAGTACCAGCCCGAAGCCCAATCTGCAACATCTAACGTAAATTTGGCAGCCATTGGCGCGTAAGCAAATAGCTTTTTGCCGGTAATATCAAAAACTTCAACAGCCTCTGCTTGGGTGTTCTCAACAATAACGAAAGTAGAAGCTGGATTAGGATAAACCTTAATAGAATTACTGTGTGCTTCATCTAAAACAGCCGCAACACAACTACTGTCAATATTCAACACATCATCAAAAACATACACAGGGCGAAGGTCTGTTTGTTGCGCAGTTACTGTAACATTGCATAGCTGGATGCCATCAATATGGCGTACATAAATACCATGTGCTGGCAAGGTATCTCCCAAAACGTCATGTTCGGGTTTACCATTAACATTTTCAGGTACTACAAAATTTGACGGCAGCGAATCCATACCGCCCGGCACAGTTAATTGCACATTTTCCAGCCAAATATTTTCAGCGCGGTAGCCGGGAATACCAGTGATAGTGGATGTGATATTAGAAGAAGCAGTGGCAGTAATGTTTTTGAGCCGAATGTTTTTGACAAAGCCAACACCCGGAGTCGGTGCCGAAGGCTCATGTTTGCGTGCCTGATTGCCTAAGCGGATAGTTATTGGCGTAGTAACACTTTCAAAAGAAATATTTTCAATCAATATATCTTCCATACTGCCGCCATCCACAATAGAAAGGTTGATACCGCACTTTGCATCTAAACCAAGCGGCCCACGCGTACTCTTCTTCACTACACAATCGTGTACATGAATGTTTTTAAACCAGCCTTGAGTTTCGGTGCCAATTTTTATTGCCCGCGAATAAGTTGCCAGTGTGCAATTGCGCACAACTACGTTTTGACACCAGTTCAGGGAAGTACCTTTCATCACAATAGGATCGTTGTTGGCGTCCACATCACAATTTTCTACCAGCACATTTCTACAAGCATCTATATTGATGCCATCTTGATTGCCGAAGCAATGGTTGGTGATAGTAAGATTGCGAATGGTAAGAGTATCAATGTTACAATTATGCATCATCCAAAATGCCGAATTTTGCAGGGTGAGGTTTTCGTAACGAACATTGGTACAACTGAACAAACGAAAACCAAAAACACGGTTACTGCTATTTACAAACACACCTTGCAAGCCATTTCCATTTACTTTTCCTTTTCCTTCAAAGGCAATGTTTGAAACATTTTCGGCATAAATAAGCGCACGTTGCACATACTCATCGGTAAAGGTGCGCAGTTGTGGAGTTATGGTAGGATAATGAGCTAAATTGCCGCTACCTTTTAATGTGCCACCCGAATCAATATGCAGCGTAACATCACTTTTCATTCTGATGGTACCGCTCAGAAAAATTCCTTGTGGAATCAGCACCTTACCACCACCCGATGCGCTGCAAGAATCAATGGCTTTTTGAATAGCAACGGTATTGAGCGTAATGTCATCGCCCACTGCGCCAAAGTTGGTGATGTTGAATGTTTGCCCATACGCAACATTAATGGCAAAGAATAACAGCAGTAGCATTTTTTTCATAATCTATAGACTTGATGCCACGAATAAAACAATAAGAGTTGGGGAATTGATAACGATGGTAAAATAAAGTTGAATATTATTGAGCTTCATATTTTTCAATGCGCTATTTTCTTCATTTATCATATTTCGGAAAGCAATACAGTGGCTGGCAAGTGCAGGAAAACGACAGCACCGTACAGGAAACCATCAACGATGCACTAAAAAAGTTATTGAATCAACACATTGCCTCTATGGGTTGCGGCAGAACGGACACGGGCGTTCATGCAAAAGATTTCTACATGCACTTTAACAGCGATAAAGAGGTAGAGCCCGAAGATTTCCGCTTTCGCCTGAATTGTGTTTTGCCAAAGGATATTGCCATTCACAAAGTGATACCGATGCACGAAAAAGCACATTCGAGGTTTGATGCCACTGCGCGTACTTACGAGTATTTTATTCACTTTCGTAAAAGTGCATTTTTAGAAGATTACAGTTTGTTTCAAGGGTTTTACAAAATAGATTGGCAAAAGGTGCATGAGGCAGCAAAAATTCTTCCAACCATAAAAGATTTTACTGCATTATGTTTAAAGAGTGAAGACTTTAAAACAAACATTTGTGATGTTACCCATGCAAAGTGGGATGTGATACCCGGTGCAGAATGTGTGCTTGCCGATTACAACCCAAATACAGTTTACAAACCGTTGAATGAACTTACAGACGGTGATGTCGGTGTACGTTTTACAATTACTTCAAATCGATTTTTGCGCGGCATGGTGCGTAGAATAGTAGGCTCATTACTAATGGTAGGCAGGGGCAGAATAGGCATGGATGAGTTTGCAGATAATGTAATGAATCAAAAACAATTCAGGGTGGTTATTACCGCCCCAGCAAAGGGTTTGTATCTATCAAAAGTGCGCTATCCGTACTTCGAGCAATAACAACAAAAATATTATTGCTTTCCGGTGCTCCCAAAGCCACCTTCTCCCCTATTGGTTTCGCTTAAAACATCCACTACTGTCCATTCTATTTTCTCGTAGCGGGCAATCACCATTTGGGCAATGCGGTCGCCATCATAAATGGTAAATGGTTGGTTTGAAAGATTCACCAAAGCAATTTTTATTTCACCTCTATAATCGGCATCAATAGTGGCAGGTGTGTTGGGCAATGTGATGCCATATTTATATGCCATGCTACTGCGTGGGCGCAATTGCGCTTCAAAGCCATCGGGCAATTCTATATACAAGCCTGTGGAAATCAACTTGCGTTCCAGCGATTGTAATGTTACCGGTTCCTGCAGCCATGCACGAATATCCATTCCGGCAGCGCCAAGAGTTTCATAAGCCGGCAATGTGTGATGTGATTTATTGATAATTTTTACTGTTGTCATAACTTCGTTATATCTTTTGTGAAACAAGATTTCGCTTTTCAAAAACATAAACAACGGCTGCAAAAACCATCATTAACACTACTGCAAGCAGATTGTTATTTATACCAGTTTGCTGTATCATTAACTGTGTAAAATAAAGTAGCACACCAAACACAATGTAACCAAGCACCTTAAAAACATTGTAGGGAACAGGAAAGTACTTTTGCCCAAGTATGTATGAAACGGCAGCCATAAATACATAGCAAGCAAGTGTGGCATAAGCCGCGCCAACATAACCGAACTGCGGTACTAAAACAAACAACAATATAATGGTAAGCACTGCGCCAACTATAGAAAGATACGCGCCCGACATGGTGCGGTCGGTAAGTTTATACCACACTGAAAGATTGGTGTAAATGCCTAAAAACATATTGGCCAAAAGTAAGATGGGCACAACCACCAAGCCCTCTCTAAAATCCTTGCCGATAAATAGTTGAAAGTAATCTATAAACAACATCACCAACAAAAAGATAAACACACAGAATATGGTGAAATACAATAACACATCAGCATAAATTTTTCGCGATTGCTCTTCTTTTTTTTGTGCAAAAAAGAACGGCTCGGCAGCATAGCGAAAGGCCTGAATAAAAAGTGTCATTACCACACTCAGTTTATAACACGCGCCATAAACACCCAACTGCGATAGATTGCTTTCTATGCTGCCCGGCAACAAATATTTCAGCGACATTCTATCTAACATTTCGTTCACTATTCCGGCAAAACCTATGAGCACCATAGGCAATGAATAACGCATCATTTTGCCAAACAATACTTTATCAAAGCCTTCTTTAATCAACACAAACTGTGGTGCAAGCAGCAATACTTTCACCACGCTTCCGGCAAGGTTGGCAATAAACACATAACCCACACCAATGGCAGGGTTATAGCACGAGGCAAAAAAACTACCATCGCCAGCCAAATATGCTTTGCGGCAAATGACTAGATAAAAAATATTCAAACCAAAACTCACAGCAATTTCTATCATTTTAATGGCAGCAAACTGCTTGGCTTTGTTCAATGCGCGTAAACGCGCAAATGGCAACGCGCCAAGGGCATCTAAAGCAAGAATGAAAGCAAATATTTGAAGATAAAATTCGCTACCCTCGTAGTGCATGACCGCAGCCAGCGGAGTAGCAAAAAGCATGAGCAACGCAAGGAATGAAAGTGAGGTAAGTGTAAGAAAACTCAGCGCAGTAGAATATACTTTGGTAGGATTCGCGCTATCTTGCTGAAATCGAAAAAAGCCGGTTTCTAAACCAAAAGCGAGCAACACTGTGATGAAGCCGCTATAAGAATACAACTCGGTGTTTACACCAAAGTCGCTGGTAGAAAAAACGCGGGTATAAAGATATGTGAGCAGAAAAAACAAAAACCTTCCGGCAATACTTGGAATGCCATAGATGAATGTTTGCGAAGCGAGTTTTTTTAACGGATTCAAATGCTAAAATCTGAACACAAACTTATTTAAAAAATAATGTGCGCAAGGGCTGTTTGTATAGTGTGAAACTTTAGCCCTGATTTTTATCAAATGAAGCTATCTAAGATTTCAACAGCTTCGATATTAGGATACAATTATCAAAAAACATTTACCACATTTGTAGTCATTCACTCACCAAGACACACAAAAACATGAAAAAGATTCTAAAAGGGCTTGCATGGTTTGCAGGCATTGCCATACTTGGCATCGCGGCATTTATTGTTTACATCAAAGTTGCTCTACCCAATGTAGGCGCAGCTCCCGACCTTAAAATTGAACTTACAAAAGAGCGTATTGAACGCGGCAATTATCTTGCCAACCATGTAATGCTTTGTATGGATTGCCACAGCACCCGCGACTGGACCAAATTTACCGGCCCGCCAATAGCAGGTACCGAAGGCATAGGCGGAGAAGTGTTTGACCGAAAGTTTGGCTTCCCTGGTTTTTTTATGTCGCGAAACATAACACCATTTGCCTTGAAAGACTGGACGGACGGTGAAATTTTTCGTGTATTAACTACTGGTGTAAATAAGCACGGCAAAGCACTTTTCCCTATTATGCCTTATAAGTATTATAGCAAGCTGGATGAGGAAGACATTAAAAGTGTGATTGCATACATACGCACATTGCCTGCAATTGAAAGCAGCACCAAACCATCGGTGCCGGATTTTCCGTTCAACATTATTTTAAACACTATTCCTGAAAAGGCGGCACTTGCGCCAATGCCTTCTAAAACAGATATTACCGCTTACGGAAAGTATATGGCAACCGCTTCGGGATGTGCCGAGTGCCATACCAAACAAGAAAAAGGAAAAGTGGTGGGCGAATTTTTTGCAGGTGGTTTTGAATTTAATTTAGGCAATGGCACTATGGTACGCTCGGCAAACATCACGCCACACGAAACAGGAATTGGAGATTGGACTCGCGCCCAATTCATTCAAAAATTTAAGCAGTATAAAGATTCAAGCTATACCAACCCAAGCGTTGATTTTGCAAAAAAAGAGTTTCAAACTGTGATGCCGTGGATGATGTATGCCGGCATGACCGAAGAAGATTTGGGTGCCATATTTGAGTATCTGAAAACTGTGCCTGCCGTAAACAGAAGCAACGAGAAGTTTACCACCGTGCTGCAATAGCAATTTTAGATTATTGCATTTTTTTGCATTGCCTGAGAATAGCATTGTAGAAATGCTTGTGTTACATATCGAAACAGCATTTGAGTAAAGAGTGTAGATTCGCCACTCAATTTTTACAAATGAAGATAGCTTTGATTGGATACGGCAAAATGGGTAGAACCATTGAGCAAGTAATAAATGAACAACACAATAACCAAGATGAAATTGTGTTGAAAATTGGTGAAAACAACCTAAACGATTTTACTGTTGAAAATTTACGTAAAGCCGATGTGGCAATAGAGTTTACACAACCCGAGGCGGCAATTGCCAATATCTACAAATGTTTTGAAGCCGGAGTACCGGTGGTGGTGGGCACCACTGCTTGGTTGAATAAATTAGCAGAGGTAAGCGAGGTGTGTAAAGCAAAAAATGGCACGCTTTTTTATGCACCTAATTTTTCGATAGGTGTAAATATTTTCTTTGAGGTAAACAGGCAGCTTGCAGCATTGATGAACCGCCAACCACAATACGAAGTAAGCATGGAGGAAATTCACCATACCGAAAAAAAAGATGCGCCCAGCGGCACGGCAATAAAAGCTGCCGAAGTAATGCTGAGTGAATTGAAAAGATACCATTCGTGGCAATTGGACGTTGCGGAGAATGCAACAAGTTTTCCGATTGTAGCCAAACGTGAACCGGAAGTACCCGGCACACACACCGTTACTTACAAATGTGGTGTAGATGAATTGGTGTTCACACATCAGGCGCATTCGCGCAAGGGTTTTGCCGAGGGCGCAGTTGCTGCAGCGCGTTGGGTGATTGGCAAAAAAGGTGTTTTTCAAATGAAGGATATGCTGGCATTGTAAATGCCTAATACCTCATTCTTAAACTTAACTTTTGCGTATTGCGTTATCCAATTTTGTTGCAATAAACTTGCCGCAGTGAAGCAGAAAATCAGACACTCTAAAATAGCTTGAAATTACCCGTTCAACTTATCTAAAGTTTCTTTGATGGCAACGAAGTTAGGCAGGTCGCCAGGGGTTGGTGTTACTTCGGCATATTGCACCACTCCTTCTTTGTCTATTACAAAAGCGGCACGCTTTGAAACACCTTTCATGCCGAAAGCAAATGGGTCTATAACCAAATCGTAAGCGGCACTTGTTTCTTTATTAAAATCGGAAAGCAAATCGAAGTTGAAGTTTTGTTGCTTTTTAAACTCGCCTAATGAAAAAAGTGAATCTACCGAAATGCCCAACACAACTGCGTTGAGTTTGGAGTAAACTTCCATGTTGTCGCGGGCGGTGCAAAGCTGTGTAGTACAAACGCCTGTAAATGCCAAAGGGAAGAAATGAAGAATTACATTTTTTCCTTTAAAACTGTTTAGTTCTACTTCTTGTTTTTCGGTATTAAACAATTTGAAGTTTGGAGCGGTTTGACCTGTTGTAACTGACATATCGTTATTGATTTTGTATTGATAAATTGTGGTATAAAATAACTATTCGGCCGGCATTTCGGCAAATTGCAATTGTTGTGCATTGGCAATTAAGCGGAATGTTCTTTTGCTATTATCTCTTTGATGAAAAACAATATCTGCACTGCTTTCTTCGAACCAATTGAATACAACAGTTTTATCGTTTAACTCATTGCTGATTATTTCGGTGCTTAGTTGCCCTTCTTTGAAGTTATAGGCTTTTACTTTGATGTTTACTTTCCACGGTTCTACACCTGTAAGGCGTTTGGCTTCGATGTTTACTTTTACTTTGCCGCTTGGCGATACTTTTTCGATACTTGCTTGTGTAGGGTAGTTGCATGAATAAACAAAGAGCAGGCAACAAAGTGTAAGTATTGAAAGTATGTATCGTTTCATGGTAAAAATTTTAGCCGTTTACTTTTTTGTAATCTTCTAAAAACTTGGCCAAGCCAATATCGGTAAGTGGGTGATTGAAGAGTGTAAGGATAGACGAAAGTGGGCAGGTGGCGATATCGGCACCTACTTCGGCACAGCGTACAATATGTAAACTGTTGCGAATGGAGGCTGCAAGAATTTCGGTTTCGTAGCCGTAGTTATCGTAGATAAGGCGGATTTGTTCGATGAGGTTTACGCCATCCCAGTTGCCATCGTCTATTCGGCCAATGAAGGGCGAAACCATTGTTGCACCTGCTTTGGCGGCAAGCAATGCTTGGGCGGCCGAAAACACGAGTGTGCAGTTTGTTTTGATGCCGTTTTCGGTAAACCATTTGATGGCTTTGATGCCGTCTTTAATCATGGGGACTTTTACTACGATGTTTGGATGCAGGGCTGCTAATTTTTTGCCTTCTTCTACCATGTTTTTAAAATCGGTAGAAATAACTTCTGCGCTAACGGGGCCGTTTACGAGGTTGCAGATGGTAATGTAGTGGGCATTTACGGCTGCTTCGCCTTTAATGCCTTCTTTTGCCATTAGCGATGGGTTGGTGGTTACGCCATCTAAAACTCCAAGTTCGTTTGCTTCGCGAATTTGGTCGAGGTTGGCTGTGTCTATAAAAAATTTCATGCTAAATAATTTGAAGATGATATGATTTGGAAATTTGAAGATGTATAAATGACAAAATCACTGTTTTTATATCTGAATCAGAAATAAAAAAAGGGCAAGTTACTCATATCGCACCGCTACAACCGCCTACCTTTGCTTGGTTTCCCATCTGGAGGGTTCGGCAGGAGCTGATCGTATAAGACTTGCCCGCTGCAAAAATAATAGGGCGAATCAGAATAACAACTAATATTTTGAATTGTTGGTAAGTGATGGGGTGTTTGTTTTTGATAGAAGTATGTAACGCAAGAAAACAACCTACATATACGAGTATTTATTTGGCTTGTATCAATACTGTTTTTATTAATACTGCTGTTTGTGATGAAATTAAACAGACTCTTGTAAGTATTAATCTTTTACACAACGGATTGAGAAACCGTTTTTTATACTTTTTCTTAAAATTGGATAAGCCAAATAATTGTAGAGAGTGTTAATATCTGTTTGATATGCAAATGAGCCATCGGGGGTGCTGCTCCACCAGTGCCCTTGAGAGCCAAGATACATAAAACTTCCACCAGTATCGGTTCGTACACCTCCTGGAAGTGCAGTAAAATTGCTTGAGTTATCGGCTCCTGAATTGGTATCCCAATGGGTGGTTCCTGATTCTTTTAAATGACCTGCTGCAACATTTGAGCCACCGACAGCGTTGATTAGTTCTTCCCATTCTGTTTTGCTTGGCACATGCCATCCTGCGGGGCATACTTTTCTGGAATCGTTTACTGTGTACCAGTTGTATAATTTTCCATA
>Ga0209573_1001929_pt1 | contig 28931 bp, 24 predicted proteins | sample TNRBio252014_DNA_FD_185870 | JGI IMG/M metagenome (GOLD analysis project Ga0209573, IMG submission 185870) | Wastewater treatment Type I Accumulibacter community from EBPR Bioreactor in Madison, WI, USA - TNR Reactor_6/25/2014_ DNA (SPAdes)... | ecosystem: Engineered > Bioreactor > EBPR >...
GCCGCGCGACAGGTTGTGCTGCACGCGGTAGCCCTCGTAGTGGGCGACGGTGCCGTCGTCGCGCTCGATCGGCACGTCGACGATCAGCGCGCGCTTGGGGTGCTTGAGGGTCTCGATCCAGCGCTCGAGCGAGCCGAGGTGGGGGCGCACGCGCTCGATCTGCTCGACGAAGCTCGCCCACGGCTCGGGGGCGGCCGGGTTCAGGTAGGAAAGTCCGCCGACGCGGTCCAGCGCGGTCCTGTCTTGTTGTGTTGCGCTCATCTGTCTGCCTCGTGTGGTGTGAAAAGGTGCGCGCATTGTGTGGAGGTGCGCACCCCTGAGGCATGCCGTTGCTACATCGGGTCATGCGTCTTGCGCATAGGTGGGGCGTGAGGCGCGAGGCGTCATGAGCCGGGCTTCGTCGGGCTGGCCAGGTGCTGCCACAGGCGCAGCAGCTCCGGCCGGGTGTTGGCGCGGTCGCGGTAGAGGCGGACTTCCATCTCCAGGCTCCACTCCGGGCCGCCGGCGACGACCACCTCGCCGCGTTCGGCCTCGCGCGCGACCGCGCTCGCGGGCAGGAAGGCGAGGCCGTGGCCGGCGAGCAGCATGGCCTTGAGGCTCTCGGCCATGTCGGACTCGTACTGCAGGGCGAGGTGGGCCGGGCGCGCGGCGCGGTCGAGGATGGTGTCGACCATGCGCCGCAGGTAAGTGTTGGGCCCGTAGCGCAGGAAGGGGATGGGGGCCTCGGCCGAGCCGGGCAGCTGCCAGCCCGAGCTGTTCGCGAGCCGGCGCGGCAGGTAGGGGCGCACGCGCTCGACCGCGAGCTGGATGCCTTCGAAGCGCGCCGGATCGAGCCAAACCGGGTGGGTGGGATGGTGGTAGCACAGCAGCAGGTCGCAGCCGCCTTCCACCAGCATCGTCACCACGTCGTGCACGTTGCCCGCGATCAGCCGGGTGGGGACCTCGCCGAACTCGGCCTTGAGCCGCCCGAGCCAGGCCGGGAAGAACGCGAAGGCGAGCGTGTGCGGCACGGCGAACACCAGCGCGTCGCCGGCCGCGATCTGGTGGCCGCGCACCAGCGCGCGCGCCGCATGCAAGCGGTTGATCAGGTCCGCCGCCGGCCCCTTGAAGGCTTCGCCCGCCTCGGTGAGCCGGGTCGGGAAGGTGCTGCGGTCGACCAGCGCCACGCCCAGCCAGGCCTCGAGCGCGCGGATGCGGCGCGAGAACGCCGGCTGCGACACGTGGCGCTGCTCGGCCGAGCGCGAGAAGCTGCCGCTGTCGGCGAGGCTGAGGAAGTCTTCAAGCCATTTCAGTTCCATGGAGGGGCCTACGGAGGGTAACGGAGCTTTTTGTATATACATTAGGCGGTGGCGACGCGGGCGCGTGCAACGCCCCGGTCCGATCGCCTCGTCGTGGGAGCGGGCTTGCCCGCGAAAAGGGTCTGTACCGGAGATCCTTCGCGGGCAAGCCCGCTCCCACGGGATTGGCTAATGAGCGCCCGTACCGGCCGTATTGGCGGGCGAGCCCGCTCCTACGGAGTTGGCGACGGCAACGCAGCGGTCCCCGGATCGCGTGCTTGCGCCGGGAAGCATATCACCGGCGGCCGAGGGCTTGACCAGCGGCTTTTCCTTCGCTAATGTATAGACAATTAAATTTTAATGAGTAGATAAATGAACCTGCAGACCGGACAATCCCTGCTGTGGCGCGAAACGACCGTTTTCGACGGGCTGCGGACGCTGCCGGAGCCGATGGCGGTCCGCGTCGACGGCGACCGCATTGCGGGTGTGTGGCCGGAGGCCGGGTTCGATTCCGCGCACACCCAAGACTGTGTCGAGGCCGGCCGCGGCGGCCTGATGACGCCCGGCCTGGTCGACTGCCACACCCACCTGGTTTTCGGCGGCAGCCGTGCCGATGAGTTCGAGAAGCGCCTGGAGGGCTCGAGCTACGCGGAGATCGCGCGCGCCGGCGGTGGCATCCTCAGCACCGTGCGTGCCACCCGTGCGGCAAGCCCGGAGGCGCTGTTCGAGGCAGCCCTGCCACGCTTGCAGGCGCTGGTCGACGACGGCGCCACCACGGTCGAGATCAAATCCGGCTACGGCCTCGCCCTCGCCGACGAGCTCAAGATGCTGCGCGTCGCGCGTCGCCTCGGGCGGCCGCAGGAGGGCGGACTGCCGGTGCGCGTCCTCACCACCCTGCTCGGCGCCCACGCGCTGCCGCCCGAGTTTGCCGGCGACGCCGACGCCTACATCGACGAGGTTTGCCGGCGCATGATCCCCGCGGCCGCGGCCGAGGGCCTGGCCGATGCGGTCGATGTCTTCTGCGAGGGCATCGCCTTCAGCCCGGCCCAGTGCGAGCGCGTATTCGAGGCCGCACAGCGCCACGGTCTGGCGATCAAGGCCCATGCCGAGCAGCTCTCCAACCTGGGCGGCGCGGCGCTCGCCGCTCGCCATGGCGCGCTCTCGGCCGACCACATCGAATACCTCGACGAGGTCGGCGTGCAGGCGATGGCCGCTGCGGGCACCGTGGGTGTGCTGCTGCCCGGCGCCTTCCTCACCCTGCGCGAGACGCAACTGCCGCCGGTCGAACTGCTGCGCCGCCATGGCGTTCCGATCGCGCTCGCCACCGACGCCAATCCCGGCAGCTCGCCGATGTTCATGCCCACGCTGATGCTGAACTTGGGCTGCACCCTGTTCCGCCTGACCCCGCGCGAGGCGCTCGCCGGCATGACTGCGCACGGCGCGCGCGCCCTCGGCCTGGCCGACGCCGGTCGCATCGCCGTCGGCCAGCGCGCCGACCTGTGCGTGTGGCAGGCCGGCCACAGCGCCGAGCTCGCCTACGCCGTGCAGCCCGGTCGCCTGCGCCAGCGCGTATTCGACGGCCGCATCACCCACGACCGCTTCCCGGAGGCACGATGAGCACCGATCGCAACACGATGGACGCCTGGAGCGGCCGCGTCGACCCCGAGCCCGACAGCCCGCGCTGGCATCAGGTGATCGGCGCCTTCGCCGACGCCACGGCCACGGCCACGGCCACGGCCACGGCCACGGCCACGGCCACCCCCCCGGGCGCGGTCCTGCTCGGCTTCGCCTGCGACGAAGGTGTGCGCCGCAACAAGGGCCGTCCGGGTGCGGCCGCGGCACCGGCGGCGATTCGCAAGGCGCTCGCCGGCCTGGCCTGGCACCGCAGCGCGCCGGCGTACGACGCCGGCGATATCGTGTGCGCAGACGGCGAGCTCGAGGCGGCGCAGGCACGCCTGGCGCTGAACCTCGCCGAGGTCCTCGCCGGCGGCCACTTCCCGCTCGTTCTCGGCGGCGGGCACGAGATCGCCTTCGGCACCTGGCAAGGCCTCGCGACGCACCTCGAGCGTGCCGGCGAGCGCTCCCCGCGTATCGGCATCATCAACCTCGACGCCCACTTCGACCTGCGCGACCCCGCCCACGCGCACTCGTCCGGCACCCCCTTCGCGCAGATCGCCGAGGCCGCCGCGGCGCGCGGCTGGCCCTTCCGCTACGCCTGCCTGGGTGTGAGCCGGGCCTCGAACACGCGCGCGCTGTTCCGTCGCGCTGCCGAGCTCGACGTGCTGGTGCGCGAGGACCGCGAGATCACCCCGGCGGGCCTGGCCGAGGTGCAGGCCGCGCTCGACGGCTTCATCGCCGATTGCGATCACGTCTACCTGACCATCGACATCGACGTGCTGCCCGCCTGCGAGGCTCCCGGCGTCAGCGCGCCGGCCGCGCGCGGCGTCCCGCTCGCCCTCCTCGAGGTGCTCGCCGAGCAGGTGCGCGACAGCGGCAAGCTGCGCGTCGCCGACCTTGCCGAGCTCAACCCGGAGCACGACATCGACCAGCGCACCGCCCGCGTCGCGGCACGGCTGATCCACCTCCTCACCTTGAACGGCTGAACCCGCGCCGCACAACCGCAAGCCCTAACGACAACCATCATTCGGAGGAGACCCCCGATGAGCGACCCATCCACCGCGGCCGTGCCCGCGTCCGCCCGCGGCACCGCGCTCGCGCGCCTGTCGATCTACAGCCTGATCGGGCTGGTGATCTTCTTCGTGCCCGTCGAGATCGGCGACAAGTCGACGATCGTGCTCGACCATGCGGCGAGCTACCTGCTCAAGGACGCGCGCACGCTGGTGATCGCGATCGCGCTGCTGCTGATGGTCTATGGCGCGATCGAGCCCTGGGTGTCGGGCAGCTGGCGCGAGAACGCGGTCACGATCGCGTTCTCGGTGCTCAAGGTGCTCGGCCTGGCGATCGGCGTCGCCTTCCTCTTCGGCATCGGTCCCGAGGCGGTGTACGCCCCCGGGATGCTGCCCTTCCTGTTCGACAAGCTGGTGCTCTCGCTCGCGATAATCGTGCCGCTCGGCTCGCTCGCGCTGGTCTTCCTGATCGGCTTCGGCCTGCTCGAGTTCACCGGCGTGCTGATGCAGCCGGTGATGCGACCGATCTGGCGCACGCCGGGCAAGTCGGCGATCGACGCGGTCGCCTCCTTCGTCGGCAGCTACTCGGTCGGCCTGCTGATCACCGCGCGCATGTACGCCCAGCGCCACTACACCCTGCGCGAGGCGGCGATCATCGCCACCGGCTTCTCGACCGTGTCGGCCCCCTTCATGGTCATCGTCGCCAAGACCCTGAACCTGATGCCGGCGTGGAACCTGTACTTCTGGGGCTGCATGGCGATCACCTTCGCGGTCACCGCGGTGAGCGCGCGCATCTACCCGATCTCGCGCCTGCCCAGCGAAGGCAGCGCAGATCCGGCCCTGCCCGAAGGGCGCAGCCGCGTGCAGGCGGCCTGGGATGCCGGCCTCGAGCATGCCCACATCGCGCCGCCGCTGTGGGTGTCGCTGCGCGAGACCTTCGCCGACGGCCTGCGCATGACCGCCGCGATCCTCCCGTCCATCCTCGCAGTGGGCCTGCTCGGCCTGCTCGCCGCCAAATACACGCCGGTGTTCGACGTCCTCGGCGTGCTGCTCTACCCGGTGACCTGGGCCTTCGGCCTCGACGAGCCGATGGCGGTGGCGCGTGCGGTGGCCTCGGGTCTGGCCGAGATGTTCCTGCCCGCGATGCTGATGAAGGAGGCCGACGTCGTCGTGCGCTTCACCGTCGCCGTGGTCTCGGTCAGCAGCGTGCTCTTCCTGTCCGCCTCGATCCCCTGCGTGATCGCCACGCGCATCCCGCTGCGCATGCGCGACCTGCTGCTGGTCTGGCTGCAGCGCACCTTCCTGAGCCTGGTGCTCACCATCCCGTTCGCCCAGGCCGCCCACAAGCTCGGCTGGCTATGACCGCCGCGCAACCCCCGACCCCAACCCTGACTTCAATCCCCGTACCCCACCCCCGGAGACTCCCATGACCAAGTTCCGCGACATCGAAATCCGCGCCCCGCGCGGCACCGAACGCACCGCCAAGAGCTGGCTCACCGAAGCCGCGCTGCGCATGCTGATGAACAACCTCGACCCCGACGTGGCTGAGAACCCCAAGGAGCTCGTGGTCTATGGCGGCATCGGCCGCGCCGCGCGCAACTGGGAGTGCTTCGACAAGATCGTCGAGGTGCTGCGCCGCCTCGAGGACAACCAGACCCTGCTGGTGCAGTCGGGCAAGCCGGTCGGGGTCTTCGAGACCCACCGCGACGCCCCGCGCGTGCTCATCGCCAACTCCAACCTGGTGCCGGCCTGGGCCAACTGGGAACACTTCAACGAGCTCGACCGCAAGGGCCTGATGATGTACGGCCAGATGACCGCCGGCTCGTGGATCTACATCGGCTCGCAGGGCATCGTGCAGGGCACCTACGAGACCTTCGTCGAGGCCGGCCGCCAGCACTACGGCGGCAGCCTGAAGGGGCGCTGGGTGCTCACCGCCGGCCTCGGCGGCATGGGCGGCGCGCAGCCGCTGGCCGCCACGCTCGCCGGCGCGTGCTCGCTCAACATCGAATGCCAGCAGTCGCGCCTGGAGTTCCGCCTGCGCACCCGCTACCTCGACGAGCAGGCCACCGACCTCGACGATGCGCTCGAGCGCATCGCGCGCTACACCGCCGAAGGCAAGGCGGTGTCGATCGGTCTCTTCGGCAACGCCGCCGAGGTGCTTCCCGAGCTGGTGCGCCGCGGCGTGCGCCCGGACATGGTCACCGACCAGACCAGCGCCCACGACCCGCTGCACGGCTACCTGCCGATCGGCTGGACCTGGGACGAATACGTCGCGCGCGGCAAGAGCGCGCCCGAGGCGGTGGTCAAGGCCGCCAAGCAGTCGATGGCGGTGCATGTGCGCGCCATGCTCGACTTCCAGAACATGGGCGTGCCCACCTTCGACTACGGCAACAACATCCGCCAGATGGCGCAGGAAGAGGGCGTCGACAACGCCTTCGACTTCCCCGGCTTCGTTCCCGCCTACATCCGTCCGCTGTTCTGCCAGGGCATCGGCCCCTTCCGCTGGGCGGCGCTTTCGGGCGACCCCGAGGACATCTACAAGACCGACGCCAAGGTCAAGGAGCTGATCCCCGACAACCCGCAGCTGCACAACTGGCTCGACATGGCGCGCGAGCGAATCGCCTTCCAGGGCCTGCCGGCGCGCATCTGCTGGGTCGGCCTCAAGGATCGCGCCCGCCTCGGCCAGGCGTTCAACGAGATGGTCGCCAAGGGCGAGCTCAAGGCCCCGGTCGTGATCGGCCGCGACCACCTGGACTCCGGCTCGGTCTCCAGCCCCAACCGCGAGACCGAGTCGATGATGGACGGCTCGGACGCGGTCTCCGACTGGCCGCTGCTCAACGCCCTGCTCAACACCGCGGGCGGCGCCACCTGGGTGTCGCTGCACCACGGCGGAGGCGTCGGCATGGGCTTCTCGCAGCATTCGGGCGTCGTCATCGTCGCCGACGGCACGCCCGAGGCCCACGCCCGCCTCGGCCGCGTGCTGCGCAACGACCCGGGCACCGGCGTGATGCGCCACGCCGACGCCGGCTACCAGATCGCGGTCGACAGCGCGCACGAGAACGGCCTCGACCTGCCGATGATCAAGTAAGCCAACCCAAAGGAGCCGTCATGAAATACATGCCCGGTAGCGAGAAGTGCCCCCTGCCGTTCTCTCCCTTCAAGGCCTGCACGGTGCCGCGCCCGATCGGCTGGCTGTCATCGATCAGCCCGGATGGTGTCGAGAACCTGGCGCCTTACAGCCAGTGGCAGAACCTCACCTTCGATCCGCCCATGGTGATGTTCGCGGCGAACCAGTATCCGGACGGCCGTCGCAAGGACACGGTGATCAACGCCGAGAAGACCGGCTGGTTCGTCTGGAACATGGTTACCTGGGACCTGCGCGAGGCGATGAACACCACCGCCATGGCCGTGCCCTACGGAGAGAGCGAGATCAAGCTCGCCGGGCTGCGGACAGTCAAGGCCGACCTGTCCGACGTCCCGATGGTCGCCGACAGTCCCTGCCATTTCGAGTGCCGCTACATCTCCACCCATCGCCTGAAAGGCAATTCGAACGTTGGCACCGTGGACGTCGTCTTCGCCGAGGTCGTCAAGATCCACATCAAGGACGAATACATCGACGAGTTCGGCAAGCTCGACATCAAGAAGGCGCGGCCGATCGCCCGTCTCGGCTACTACGACTACACGGTGGTCGACGAAACCTTCGAGATGCGGATCCCGATGGCGTCCGCCGATGAGGCTGCCGGGCTGGAAGGCCGCCCGTAGCAACGCGGCGCCGATCGACTCGTACGCCCACACCACGCAGCACAGGAGGAGACTCAATCATGCAGAACGAAAACCACAAAGCCGGTCGTCGCGGCGCGCTCAAGGCGCTCGGCATGCTCGGGGCGCTTGGCGCGGCGCCAGGCCTGGTGTCGCTCACCATCCGCGACGCCCACGGCCAGGCAGCGATCCCCGTCACCCTCACCACCGGCCTCAAGCTGGCGAACTACGGTCCGATCTATGTCGCTGCCCGCAACGGCCTGTTCGCGCAGCAAGGGCTGGAGGTCACCACCAACGTCGGCGGGACGGTGGTCGAGCCGGTCTCCATCGCTTTGTCCGGGCGCGGCCAGTTCGCCGCCACCGGCACAGGCATGGCGGTCAATTCGACCCTCGAGGGCGGCAAGATGACGGTGGTGGCCAAGATGTGCGGCGCGCTCGGGATGTGGGTGATCACGCCGCCGGGGACGTCCTTCACTTCGCTCGCCGACTTCAAGGGCAAGAAGGTCGCCTGCCTGCGCTATCCCTCGAACACCATCACCTCGCCGACTTTCGCGATGAAGAAGTTCGCCGCGATGGATCCCAAGGCCGACGGCGTGGAGTTCATCGAAGGCCCTCCGGGTTCCATCGTGGGGGCCGTGCGCGACAAGCGCGCCGACGTCGGTGTGGTGTTCGAGTGGGATGCGAGCATCGCGGCCCAGCAGGGGCTGCAGGTCGCGTACGGATTTGCCGAGCAGATGGGCCCGATCCTGCTGACCTCGGTGATGGTCAAGCGGGAGTATGTGGACGCCAACCCGGATCTCGTGCAGCGCTTCTGCAACGCCCTCGCGGCCTCGATGAAGCTCATCCGCGAAAACACGGCGGCCTACGTGAGCGCGATGGGGGCGGAGTTCTCCAACCTGGACCGCCCGGTGATCGAAGCGGGTTGCGCCCGCCTGCTCGCCACCCCGGGCTACGTGCCGCGCAATCCGATCGTCGACAAGGCCGAATGGGATGCCAGCGTCGCGCACGACTTCCTTGCCGGCACGATCCGCAAGCAGCTCGCCTTCGAGGAGATGGTCGACAACCGATTCGCGCAGAAGGCGACCGAAGCATTCGGCGTGGCGGGGTGAACACGATGGCCAGCACCGCTACCCGAATCGACGCGCCCCCGGCGCGCCGTGCTTCCTCCTCGCCGAGCACGGCGTCGAGGGTGCGGATCCCGATCTACCAGACCCTGCTGATCGCAGGCATCTTCATCCTGTGGGAGGTCCTCGTACGCACCGGCGTCGCTCCGGTGTACCTCTACGGTCAGCCTACCGGCATCCTGCAGAAGCTGATCGCGCTCACCACCAGCGGCGAGTTGTTCACCCATGTGGGGGCGACCGCCTTCGAGGCGATCCTGGGCTTCATCGTGGGAACCTCCCTGGGCAGCGCCACCGGGCTCGCGCTCTGGCTGTCGGACACGGTGGCGCGCATCCTGCGGCCGATCATCGTGGCCATCAACGGCGTACCCAAGATCGCCCTCGCACCGCTGGTGATCGTGTGGTTCGGGGTGGATATCGGAGCCAAGGTGGCGATCGCCGCCAGCCTTACCTTCATCGTCGCCCTCATCTCGGTCTATCAGGGCACGCAGGAGGTCGATCCCGACCTGGTGAAGCTGATGCGCTCGCTCGGCGCGCGTCGCCTGACGATCTGGCGAAAGGTCATCGTTCCCGGTGCCTCGCCCTGGATCCTCGCCACCATGCGCCTGAACATCGGTTTCGCGATGATCGGTGCGGTGGTCGGCGAGTACATCTCGGCCAAGGTCGGTCTCGGCTACTTCATCTACAACGCCGGCGCGCTCTACGACCTCAACTCGGTCTTCGTGGGCATTTTCTGCCTGATGGTCATGGCGCTGATTCTCGACTATCTGCTCGTCAAGGTCGAAGCGAGGTTCAAATGGTGAAGATCGGAAAGGAAGTGGTCCTCGAGGCGCGGGATGTCTCGATGACCTTCAATCAAGGCACCGAGCGCGAGGTGAACGTCTTTCGAGGCGTCAACTTCGAACTTCATGCCGGCGAGATCCTCGCCATCATCGGTCCGTCCGGTTGCGGCAAGTCCACGCTCTTCAACATCATCGCCGGCTTGCTCGAACCGACCGGGGGGGCGGTCCATGTGGACGGCGAGGTTGTCGACGGCGCACGCGGGCACGTCGGCTACATGCTGCAGAAGGACCTGCTCCTGCCTTGGCGGACCGTCATGGAGAACGTGACGCTCGGGCTCGAGGTCCGCGGAACCGACCCTGCGGTCGCCAAGGAGCGTGCGACAGGGCTAATCAGGAGCTACGGCCTGGCGGGCTTCGAGGCGGCCAAGCCGAGCTCGCTCTCCGGCGGCATGCGGCAGCGGGTCGCGTTCATGCGGACGCTGGCGCTGGACCCGAAGGTGATCCTGCTCGACGAGCCGTTTTCCGCGCTCGACTTCCAGACGCGGCTGGTCCTCCAGGGCGACGTCAAGCGGATCATCCGCGACCGCAACAAGTCGGCCATCCTGGTGACGCACGACATCGGCGAGGCGATCGCGATGGCGGATCGGGTACTCGTCCTCTCGCACCGGCCCAGTACGGTGAAGTCGATCTATCCGATCGATCTCGGTGTCGAAGGCGACGATCCGATCGCCCTGCGGCGCTCCACCAAGTTCAACGAGCACTTCGACGTGATCTGGAGCGATCTGGACATTCAGGTGTCGGCCACCGCCTGAGCGACCCGAGTGCGGGTGCCCGAATCGGAGAGCGTGTCGTCGAGGCGCGCTCTCCAGCGCCTGATCAATCCTGTGGAGACTTTGTCCTTCATGTTCGAGCTTCATCTCCAACCCGGCTGCCTGAGCCTCTCCCAGCTGCGCCAGGCCTGGCAGGAACCCGTGCGCGTGCGCCTCGCCGCCGAGGCCAGCGCGGCCATCGAGCGCAGCGTCGCCTGCGTGCGCCAGGTCATCGACGAGGACCGCACGGTCTACGGCATCAACACCGGCTTCGGCCTGCTCGCGCAGACCCGCATCGCGCGCGAGGACCTCGAGCTGCTGCAGCGCTCGCTGGTGCTGTCGCACGCGACCGGTATCGGCGAGGCGCTCGACGACGCCACCGTGCGCCTGATCCTGCTGCTCAAGGTCAATAGCCTGGCGCGCGGCTTCTCCGGTATCCGCCGCGAGGTCATCGACGCGCTGATCGCGCTGCTCGACGCCGAGGTCTACCCGCTGATCCCGGCCAAGGGCTCGGTGGGCGCCTCGGGCGACCTCGCGCCGCTCGCCCACATGTCGCTGGTGCTGCTCGGCGAGGGCAAGGCGCGCCACCGCGGCCGCTGGCTGGAGGCGCGCGAGGCGCTCGCGCTCGCCGGGCTGCAGCCGCTGACCCTGGCGGCCAAGGAGGGCCTGGCGCTGCTGAACGGCACCCAGGTGTCCACCGCCTATGCGCTGCGCGGCCTCTTCGAGGCCGAGGACCTGTTCGCCGCCGCCACCGTGTGCGGCAGCCTCACCGTAGAGGCCGCGCTCGGCTCGCGCGCGCCCTTCGATGCGCGCATCCACGTGGTGCGCGGCCAGCGCGGGCAGATCGACGCCGCCGCGGCCTACCGCCACCTGCTCGGCGACAGCAGCGAGATCGCGCAGTCGCACATCGCCTGCGACAAGGTGCAGGACCCGTACTCGCTGCGCTGCCAGCCCCAGGTCATGGGCGCCTGTCTGACCCAGATCCGCCAGGCAGCCGAGGTGCTGGAGATCGAATCCAATGCGGTGTCGGACAACCCGCTGGTGTTCGCCGAGGAGGGCGACATCCTCTCCGGCGGCAACTTCCACGCCGAGCCGGTGGCGATGGCCGCGGACAACCTCGCGCTGGCGCTCGCCGAGATCGGCTCGCTCGCCGAGCGCCGGGTGTCGCTGCTGATGGATCGCAACATGTCGCAGCTGCCCGCCTTCCTGGTCGCCAACGGCGGGGTGAACTCGGGCTTCATGATCGCCCAGGTGACCTGCGCGGCGCTGGCGAGCGACAACAAGGCGCTCGCCCACCCGGCCAGCGTGGACAGCCTGCCGACCTCGGCCAATCAGGAAGATCACGTCTCGATGGCGCCCAACGCCGGGCGCCGACTGTGGGAGATGGCGGCCAACACCCGCGGCGTGCTGGCGATCGAGTGGCTCGCCGCCTGCCAGGGCCTGGACTTCCGCAAGGGCCGCAAGAGCTCGGCCAGGCTCGAGCAGGCGCGCGCGCTGCTGCGCGACAAGGTGGCCTTCTACGACCGCGACCGCTACTTCGCCCCGGACATCGAGGCGGCGAACGCGTTGCTGGTCGAGCGCAGCCTGAGCGGGCTGATGCCGGCCGCGATCCTGCCCTCGCAGGCCTGATCCGCACGCGCCGGCCCCGCGGCCCGGCGGGGGTGGGGGCCACGATCTGTGGGAGCGGGCTTGCCCGCGAACATCGCGAGTTCATGCGCTGCATTCGCGGGCAAGCCCGCTCCCGCATGCGACCGCAAGCCGGCCCCTGCGGGGCCCGGTATCATGCGGACACCAGTGACCCAGACAGAGGACGACACGTGAGCAGTGCTCCCCCGCGCTATCGGCAGATCGAGGACTACCTTCTCGAGCGCATCCGCAGCGGAGAATTCCCGGTGAATCACCAGATCCCGCCGGAGGAGCAGCTCGCGCGCGATTTCGGCGTCAGCCGGATGACCGCGAACAAGGCGATCCGCGACCTGGTGCAGAAGGGCTACCTGGTACGCCAGGCCGGACTGGGCACCTTCGTCACCGACCGCAAGGCCGAATCCTCGCTGCTCGAGGTCTACAACATCGCCGCCGAGGTGCGCGGCCGCGGCCATGCCTACAGCAACGACGTGATCCGCCGCGAGGAGGTCCAGGCCGACGACGAGGTGGCGCTGCGCCTGGGCGTTCGCCTCGGTGCGCGCGTGTTCCACACCGTGCTGGTGCATCGCGAGGACGGTGTGCCGATCCAGCTCGAGGACCGCTTCGTGAATCCGCGCTGGGCGCCCGATTACCTGGGCACCGACTTCTCCGTGCGCACCCCGAACGAGGTGCTGGTGGCGAGTTGCCCGATCTCCGACGTGGAGCACGTGGTCGAGGCGGTGCTGGTTGGACCCGATGTCGCCCGTCTGCTCGATATCGATACGGCGAGTCCCTGTCTGAGCATGGCCCGGCGTACGTGGTCGGACGAGCACCTGATCAGCTACGCGCGCCTCATCCATCCGGGAGAGCGCTACAAGCTTCGCTCTTCGCTGCGCGGTTCCTCCACCGGACGCGTTCCAGCCGGGGAGAACGGGCGATGAGGTGCATCGCGCGTCGTGACTTCGTTGCCAAGCCGTGGAAGAACGGTGGTGGCGTGACCCACGAGGTGGTGGCAAGCCCGGAGGGTGCAGGCCACGACGATTTCGCATGGCGCGTCAGTCTGGCGGAACTGCGGGAGGCCGGAGCCTTTTCATCGTGGCCGGGTGTGAGCCGAAGTTTGATGTTGCTCGAGGGCGCACCGGTCAGGCTCGACGTGGATGGCAAACAGGTCCTGCTCGATCGCCGCGGCGGCCTGCTGTGCTTTTCCGGATCTGCACCGGTATTCGCGTGGCCCGATGGCGCGGCGCTCGATGCGGGGGTGATGAGTCGCGACCGCCTTTGCCGCCAGCACAGCCGGGTCTTGCAGGTGAGCGGATCCTCGGTGCTCGTGCGCAGTGCGCCAGAGGCCGTGCTGCTGCTCGCAGAGGGGGAGTCCTTGGTCGTGGAGAGCGCAGAGACGCGGGTGCGCCTCGGGAGACATGACGCCCTGCTGCTCGGGCGCGACGATGCGTTTGAACTGCAGCTCTCCGCCAGCAGCCCGGCACGCGTCCTGTTTGCGGAGTTCGCGCCCGCTCCTGTGTGAGCGGTTGCAGCGCGTTGAGTTTTCCGCACGCGCTGCGACCGCCGTGTGGTTCAGGTTCGTGACGGGGCTTGGCGGCGTCCGCGCCTTGCGTCCCAGACCACCGCGCCCATTACATGCGTCGCCGCCACCGCGCGGTCATCGCCGAGCATCATCAGCACGAACAGCCTTTCCGCCAACGTCGTGCACGCGGCGCTGCGGCGCGCGAGCAGCGGGGTGGCCTGAGGGTCGAGGACGACGAAGTCGGCTTCCTTGCCCGCGGCGAAGTTGCCGATGCGGTCGTCCAGGTACAGGCTGCGCGCGCCACCCAGGGTGGCGAGGTGGAAGGCGCTTTCGGCGGACAGGTCCTGGCCCGCGAGCTGCAAAACCTTGTAGGCCTCGTTCATCGTCTGCAGCATCGAGAAGCTGGTGCCGGCGCCGACGTCGGTGCCCAGGCCGACGCGCACGCCCACTTCGCGCGCGCGCTGCAGGTCGAAGAGGCCGGAGCCGAGGAAGAGGTTGGAGGTCGGGCAGAAGCTCATCGCGCTGCCGGTGTCGGCCATGCGCCGGCGGTCGATGTCGTCGAGCCAGATGCAGTGCGCGTAAAGCGCGCGCATGCCGAGCTGGCCGAAGCGCGCGTAGACGTCGAGGTAGCTGCGCGCCTCGGGGTGGAGCTGCGTCGCCCAGTCGACCTCGGCGCGGTTCTCCGCCAGGTGCGACTGCAGGAACACGCCCGGGTGCTCGGCGAACAGGCGGCCGGCGAGCTGCATCTGCGTGGGCGTCGAGGTGGGCGCGAAGCGCGGGGTGACGGCGTAGAGCAGGCGGTCGCGGCCGTGCCAGCGTTCGATCAGCGCCTTCGATTCGGCGTAGCCGGTGGCAGCGGTGTCGCACAGGAACTCGGGGCAGTGGCGGTCCATCAGCACCTTGCCGGTGATGAGGCGCATGCGGCGTGCGCGTGCGGCTTCGAAGAGCGCGTCGACCGATCCCGCGTGCACGGTAGCGAAGGCCGCCGCGGTGGTGGTGCCGTTGCGCAGCAGCTCGGCGCAGAAGAACTCGGCGACCTCGGCGGCGTGGGCGGGGTCGGCGAAGCGGCGCTCGGCGGGGAAGGTGTATTTCTCCAGCCACTCGAGCAACTGGGCGCCGTGGCTGGCGATGATGTCGGTCTGCGGGTAATGGACGTGGGTGTCGACGAAGCCGGGCAGGATCAGCTTGCCGCGGTAGTCGGTGAGCGGGGTGCCGGCCGGCAGCCTGGCGAGCAGCTCGGGCGCCGGGCCGCATTCGGCGATGTGGCCGGCGCGCACGATCAACACGCCGTCGGCGAAGTGTTCGAGCGCGCCGGGGTCGTGGGCGGGATCGGCGAGGAAGTGCACGATCTCGCCGCGGAGGGCGGCGAGTCCGGGCGGGGCGGCGGCGGGTGTCATGGTGTCGTGGCAGGGCGGTTGCGTCCCGGGCGCGAAGCGGCCCTAGCGGAGCGCGTAATATAAAGGTTCCGATCCGCCGCCTGTGCGCGGGCAAGCCGTGCGCAGGCGCTGGCGTGGTCGGCCTCCACCCCATTACACCGGAACAACGCCGATGATCGATCTCTATACCGCCGTCACGCCCAACGGGCACAAGGTCTCGATCGCGCTCGAGGAGCTCGGCCTGCCCTACGCCATGCAGGTGCTCGACCTGGCGGCGAACGCGCAGAAGGAAGCCTGGTTCCTCGCCATCAACCCCAACGGCCGCATTCCGGCCATCATCGACCGCGACGAGGACGATTTCGCCGTCTTCGAGTCGGGCGCCATCCTGATCTACCTCGCCGAAAAGACCGGCCGCCTGATGCCACAGGACATGAAGGGGCGCTCGCGCGTGCTGCAGTGGCTGATGTTCCAGATGGGCGGCATCGGGCCGATGATGGGGCAGGCGAACGTGTTCTACCGCTACTTTCCCGAGAAGATCCAGGCCGCGATCGACCGCTACCAGGGCGAGGTCAGGCGCCTGTTCCGCGTGCTCGACGGCCACCTGGCGCAGCACGAATACCTCGCCGGCGATTACTCGATCGCCGACATCGCCAACTGGGCCTGGGTGCGTACGCACAACTGGTCGGGCGTGGCGATCGACGATCTGCCGCACCTCGCGCGCTGGCGCGACCAGCTCCGCGCGCGGCCGGCGGTGCAGCGCGGCATCGAGATGCCGCCGTCGAGCTTCGACCGCGACGGTGACAGCGCGGAGCAGGCGAAGGCGTTTGCGGAGAATGCGCGCAACATGGTCGAGATGGGCCAGTCGCGCACCAAGGGCGTGTGAGCGCTGCGGCGGCGCCGCATCCGCAGTGATCCTCGGCCGACAAACCAGCACCCAACCCACCCGCAGGAGACCCCATGAAGCTCTATGTTTCACCCCGCGCGCCCAATCCGCGGCGCGTGCAGATGTTCATCGCCGAGAAGGGCATCCGCGGCATCGAGGAGGTCGTGGTGGACCTCGTCAAGGGCGAGCACCGCAGCTCCGACCACCGCGCACGCAGCCCGCTCGCCAAGGTGCCGGTGCTCGCGCTCGACGACGGCCGCCACCTCGGCGAGACGCGGGCGATCTGCAGCTACCTCGAGGGGCTGTACCCGGAGCCCAATCTGATGGGCGAGACCTTCGAGGCGCGCGCCTTCATCGAGATGACCGACCGCCGGGTGGAGTTCTACCTTCTCGGCGGCATCATGAACTGCGTCCGCCACACCCACCCCGGGCTGGCGCCGCTCGAGCAGCCGCAGTTCGAGGATTTCGGCCGCTCGCAGGGCGAGAAGGTGCGCGAGGTGGCGCGCTGGCTCGACGCGGAGCTCGGCCGCCAGGCCTTCGTTGCCGGCGAGCGCTTCACCATCGCCGACATCACCGCCTTCTGCGCGATCGAGTTCGCACGCGGGCTGATGAAGTTCAAGCCCGCCGCCGAGGGCATGACCAACCTGCAGGACTGGCGTGACCGCGTCGCCGAGCGCCCGAGCGCACGCGCGGGCGCCTGAGCAGGGGCATCACGGCGCAAGCGGCAGTGGATCGGCGCGCGGCCGCCGCCGCGCGCCCCTGTGTGCCGATCGGCACCCCCCGCGCCGACCATGCGCGCGCGGCGTGCGCCTACGAGCAGCTGCGCGCGTGCAGGAATCGCCCGAGCTTGGCGAGCAGGCGGCTGCGCTCGAAGGGCTTGACCACGAAGTCGGCCGCGCCCGCGCTGAGGCTGGCCTCCAGGATCGGGCGCTCGGCGTGGCCGGTGATCATGATCACCGGGATGGCGGCGAGCGCCGGGTTCGCCTTGAGCTGGCGGGTGATTGCGACGCCGTCGCAGTCGGGCAAGTCCACGTCCATCAGGATCAGGTCGGGGCGCTGATGGGAGAGGGCGGTGAAGGCTTCGGCGCCGGAGTGCGCGAACTGCAGGCGGCAGGCGAAGCCGTCGAGCAGCCGCGCGAGCAGTTTGCACTGGAACTCGTCGTCGTCGACCACCAGCACCAGCGGTGCGTGGTGGGCGGCCATGTCCTGCAGGCGGCGCGCGGCGTCGAGCTGCGGGGAGACGTCGCGGCGCAGGCCCTCCACCCATTGATTGAGCGGGATCGCGCACTCGGCCGCGGCGCGGACCCGCGAACGGACCGCCGCCGCGGTGGCGGGCTCGGGCGCTGCCGCGGCGGCGGGCATGGCCGTCGCGCCGGCGGCGATTGCCGCAGCGGGCGGCGGCGCGGCCATGCCCGAAGGCACACCGTCGGCGTCGAACGCGAACTGGCTGGTGAGCGCGTCGGCTGCCGCGCAGGCGGCGTCCAGGCTGGCGCCGAGCGCGGCGGAATGTGCTTCGCCGTCGCGGAGCTGGGCGTCGAGCAGGTCGCCGAGCGCGCCGACCACGCGCGCCTGTGCCAGAACCTCGCCGGCGGCGGCCTGTTGTCGACTCAGCGTGAGCAGGCGTCCCGCGATCAGGATCGACATGTGCAGGCGCGCGCTGTCGTGAACCAGCGGCCAGTAAAGCACGTAGTCGTCGAAGCATTGCTTGCGGCACAGCGCGAAGGCCTGACGCAGGTTGTCCTTGTCGCACAGCACGATGCAGTGGTGGCGCTGCAGGCCGGCCTGTTCGCTGTGGCGGAGCAGGCCGAGCGCATGGCGTTCTGCCAGTTCGAGGTGGCGGAAGGCAAGGAGCAGGATGTCGGGCTTGCGGGCATCGAAATCGTCCACGTGGCGGCTCTCGTCGGTCGAACTCGCGGCCAGCGGGAAGTTGTCCGCCAGCAGCGAAACGATCTGCCGCGCCTCGACCGGCATGTCCGACAGCACGAGGATCCCGATATCTTGCGGTTTCATGGGCACAGCTCCCGGCAGCGCGCCAGCCAGCCGTCGTGCCAGGCGGGCAGGGCAGTGGCCGCAAGCGGCCGTGAAATGAAATATTCCTGCGCCTCGGTGCACCCGCTGGCGCGCATGAAGTCCCGGTCCGCGTGGTCTTCGACGCCCTCGGCGACAGTGTGGATGCGCAGCTCGCAGGTCATGTCGAGGCAGCCGGTGAAGATCGCCCACCGCACCGGTTGCGCGACGGCGCCGATCGTGCGCAGGCGTTCCAGCGCGGTGGCGGCGCCGGTGTGGCCCGCGACGGCGTCGATGCCGGCGTTGGCGAGCGGGCGCGACAACAGCCGGAGCTGGAGCGGGTCGTCGTCGTCGATCAGGACGCGCGGGGTGGGTGTGCTCATGCTGGCGGTCGGTCCGGCGCACGTGCGTCGATGGACTCGAGGACGGCGCGCAGCGACGCGCTGAAGCGGGCGTCGATCGTGGCCTGCGGTGCCTGCCCGGGTTGCCGGCAGTGTGCCTCCAGTTCGGCGCACAGGTCACCGAGCGCGAGCGCACCCACCGAGCGCGAGGCCGACTTGAGGCGATGGGCCGCGCCCGCCGCGTCCGTCCAGCGCGCCTCGCGCAGGGCGAGCAGGATCTCGTTACCGGTACGGCGGGCGGATTCGCCGTATTCGTGGAGGAACTCCTCGATCAGCGCGGGATCGTCGCCGATGAGCCGGGCCAGTACCGCGGGGTCGAGCACGGCCGCGGCCGGCCCGGGGGCGGGGCTTGCCAGCGCGGACACCACGCCGGGGGCGGGGGGCGCCTGCCGCAGGTTGCGCTCGAGGGTCTCCTGCAGTGTATCGAGCTGTACCGGCTTGACGATGTAGTCATCCATGCCCGCATCGCGGCAGCGATGGTCCTCGCCATGCAGCGCGTTGGCGGTCACCGCGATGATCGGCAGGTGGCGGGCTGCGCCCGCGGCGCGCTCGTCGCTGCGGATGTGTGCGCTCAGCGTATAGCCGTCCATGTTGGGCATGTGCAGGTCGGTCAGCAGCAGATCGATCCCGCCCTCGCGCCAGCGCGCCAGGGCCTGTTCGCCGTCCGCGCTCATCTCGCACTGCAGGCCGAGCAACTGGAGCTGGCGGGCGATGACCTTGCGGTTGATGTCGTTGTCTTCGGCGACGAGGATCCGCGGGGCCGTTGCGGCGTTGAGCGGGCGCGCGGTGTGCGGATGCGGCCGGCGCTGCGGCGGTCCCGCAAGCGTGGCGGCGCCGCTTCTTCCGCCTGCCGCCGCCACCGCCCGGATCAGGCTCTCGCGGTGCATGCCCTCGCGGTCGAGCGGGTAGAGGCCCTGCGCGGCCTGGCGTGCCTGCCGCCGCGCGCCTTGCATGATCAGCACGATCCCCGGCCTATGGGTGGCAGGCATGCGTTGCCAGCGGCTGCGGCTGTCGTCCTCCAGGGGGCGATCGGTGAGCAGCACCGCCTCGCACTTGTCGGTGGCGCCGATGAAGCGCAGCGCCTGCTCGATGTTCTGCGCCCGCTTCACGCGCGCGCCGGCGTGGGCCAGATAGCTGCCCCAGTCGGTGACGAGGCTCGAATCGTCGGCGGCGATGATGCACAGCAGCCCCGCGAGCGTGCGCGCTTGCGGCTGCTCCGCCGTGCTCGCGGGCTCGAGTGGCAGCGAAACGGTGAAGCAGGCGCCCACAGCGGGGGTGCTGTGGACGTCGATGTCGCCGCCGAGCAGCTCGACCAGGCGCCGGCTGATCGCCAGCCCCAGCCCGGTGCCGCCGAAACGGCGCGTGGTCGAACTCTCGGCCTGGGCGAAGGGCCTGAACAGGCGCTGTGCCACGTCTGCGCTCATGCCGATGCCGTTGTCGCGAACGCTGATCGACAGGCGACCGGAGGCGCTGCGGGCGGCGCGTATCTCGACCACGCCGGCACGCCCCTCGCCCGACGAGAACTTGATCGCGTTGCCGGCGAGATTGGTCAGGATCTGCTGCACGCGCAGGCCGTCGGTGAGCACCTGCTGCGGCAGGTCGGGGGCGACGAACACGCTCAGTGCGACACCACGCCTGGCCGCCACCGCCTGCAGGTTGTCGCCGACGCGCTCGATGAGCTCGGTGAGCGACACCGGGTGCAGCTCGAGCTCGAGGTGGCCCGACTCGATCTTGGAAAAATCGAGGATGTCGTCGATCAGGCGCAGCAGGATGGCCGCCGACTCGCGCATCGTGTCCACCAGGTCGACCTGGTCGTCGTCGAGCGGGCTGCGCGCGAGCACATCGACGAGGCCGACGACGCCGTTCATCGGCGTGCGGATCTCGTGGCTCATGGTGGCGAGAAAATCGCTCTTGGCGCGGCTGGCGGCCTCGGCGGCCTCCAGCGCGGCGCTCAGGTCGCGAGTGCGGGAGTCGACCAGGTGCTCGAGGTGCTCGCGGTAGCGCTCGAGCTCGGCCTCCATGCGTCGCGCCTCGGTGATGTCCTCCTTGACGGCGACGTAGTGGGTGACGGCCCCGCGGTCGCCGTGGATGGGCGTGATGCGCGCGCGCTCGTAGTATTCGTGGCCGTCCTTGCTGCGGTTGTGCAGGTCGCCGGTCCACGAGCGCCCCTGCGCGAGCGTGGCCCACATGTCCTCGTAGGTGCTGCGCGGTGTCTTGCCCGACTGCAGGATGCGCGGGTTTTGGCCGAGCAGCTCGGCGGTGCGGTACCCGCTCTTGCGCACAAAGCTCTCGTTCACATACTCGATCTCGGCGTCGAGGTTGGTGATGGCGATGCTCTCCGGGCTCTCCTCGACCGCGCGCGAGAGCTTGCGCAGGGTGAGCTCGGCGGCCTTGCGCGCGCTCACGTCGTGCACGATCGAGAACAGCAGGGTGCGGCCGCCATGCACGATCGGGCCGCTGTAGACCTCGACGTCGCGGATCGAGCCGTCCGCGCGGCGGTGGCGGAATTCGAAATGGCGTCGGTCCGCGCGCCGTGCGCGTTCCATTTCAGCCTTGATCTCGTCGGGCTGCAGGGTGTTGATGTCGTCGATACGCATGCCGCACAGGCGGTCGCGCGACCAGCCGTAGAAGACTTCCGCGGCCGGATTGGCATCTACGATGCGGAAGCCGTCCGGATCCACGATCAGCATCACCGCGTGGCTGTTGGCGAAGATCGACGCGTAGCGCGCCTCGCTCGCGTCGAGGGCGTTCTCGGTCTGGAACTGCCGGGTCAGGTCCTTGGCGAAGGACAGCAGCGAGACGAGGCGCCCGTGCGCGTCGCGGTTCGCCCGGTTGTGCCATTCGCAATGCAGCAGCCGCCCATCGCGGGTGAAGTTGCGCCCGATCGTGGGCGCGGGCGGCGCGCTCCGGACCAGCGTCTGTCCGAGCGCGCGCTTGACCGCGGCCTGATCGTCCGGATGGGTGAACGGCCACTCGTCCGGACGCTTGCCGACGACTTCGTCGGCCTGCCAGCCGAAGATCCGTGCCGCCTCCGGCGACCAGCGCAATACGCGCAGCGCGCGGCTCCATTCGATGATCGCGAACGGGCAGGCGTTGATGAAGAAATCGAGGTCGGTGGGTCTTGCCGGCGAGGGATCCACGTTCTTCAGGCTCCGCAAGATCGGGTGGGCTCAGCGACCTCGGTCGGGGCCGAAGGCTGGCTGGTGCAATGCCCTGTCCGCCCGGGCTTGGGCGCTGAGCCGCGCCTCGAACGCCGGGATCGGCTCGGGACGTGCGAACAGGAAGCCCTGGAAGGCATCGCAGCCGTTGTCCAGGAGGCAGGCGTGCTGCTCGGCCGTCTCGACGCCTTCGGCGACGACGCGGATGTCGAGTGCTTCGGCGAGCGCCATGATGGTGCGGACGATCGCCAGGCTGTTGGCATTCTCGGGCAGATTGCACACGAAGGCGCGGTCGATCTTGAGCTCGTCGAGCGGCAGACGCTGCAGGTAGCTGAGCGAGGAGTAGCCGGTGCCGAAGTCGTCGATCGAGAAGCGGATGCCCATCTCGCGCAGCCGGTTCATGGCCTCGATCGCGCGCTCGATGTCGGTCAGCAGCAGCGACTCGGTGAGCTCGAGTTTGAGGCGCTCGGCCGGGGCGCCGGTGCGGGCGAGGAGCGCGATCACCTCTTCGACGAAGCCGGGCTGGTAGATCTGTGCAGCGCTGATGTTGACCGCGAGCACGAGCTCCTGCACACCGGGCAGCCGGCTCCAGCGCGCCAGTTCATGGCAGGCGAGCGCCATCGCCTCGCGGCCGAGGTCGGGCATCAGCCCGGCCTGCTCGGCGACCGGGATGAACACTCCGGGCGGGGTCATGCCGTGCCCGGCACGTTCCCAGCGCAGCAGCGCCTCGGCGCCGATCAGGCGGCCGCCCGCATCCACTTGCGGCTGCAGGTGGATGGCGAACGCGCCGGTGCCGAGCGCACTGCGCAGTTCGGCCTCGAGCTGCAGGCGGGTGGCGAGCGCGGTGCGCATCTGCGGGTCGAACACGCTCGTGGTGTTCTTGCCCTGGCGCTTGGCTTCGTACATCGACAGGTCGGCGCGCTGCATCAGCTCGTCTGCGGTGTGGCCGTGGCCGTTGAACAGCACCAGGCCGAGGCTCGCGGTACACACGCGGTCGAGGCCCTGCAGCCGGTAGGGTGCGCTGAGTTGCTCGATGAGCTTGTCGGCGACGTGACGGGCCGCGGCGAGGGCGTCGTCTTCGGATTCGGCGAGGTGCTCGAGCAGGATCACGAACTCGTCGCCGCCGAAGCGTGCCACGGTGTCGGAGTCGCGCACCGCCGCGTGCAGGCGCTGGCCGGCCTCGTGCAGCAGATGGTCGCCGTTGTGGTGGCCAAGCAGATCATTGATGTTCTTGAAGTCGTCGAGGTCGATGAACATCAGCGCGCCGTGCTTGCCGCAGCGGGCGTTGTCGTCGATCGCGTGCTCGAGGCGTTCGGTCAGCAGGCGGCGATTGGGCAGCTCGGTGAGCGGGTCGAAGTAGGCCAGGGTGCGCGCCTCGGTCTCGCTGGCGAGGTTCTGGGTGATGTCCTGCACCAGCATCACCGCCGCCCGCCGGCCGTCGAGTGGCGTGTCCATCGCCTGCACCCAGGCCTGGAAGTCGCGCCGGCCAGCCGGCGTGTCGAGTGCGTAACGCGCCGAGCGGCGGTCGCCGCTGGCGAGTGCTTCACCGAGCACGCGGTGCAGCAGCGCGGCCTCGGCCGCCGGCAGGATCTCCTGCGCGTGGCGCCCGATCAACGCGTCCGATGGCACCGCGAGCAGTTCGTCGCGGCGGGTGACCACCTCGACGAAGCGGCCGTCTTCGTCCACCACGAACAGCAGGTCGGGGACCGCGGCGGTGATCGCGCGCAGCCGGGCCTCGCTCGCCACCAGCGCGCGCTGGGTCGCGAGGCGCCCCTCCAGATCGAGCAGCAGCAGCCCGAGCAGCGCGGTGCCGGCGCCCATGATCAGCAGGTAGGGCAGGCCGAGGGTGGCGACCACCCCGCCCAGACTCTGCCCCGGGATCTGGCCGAGCAGCAGCAGCGTGATGAGGTGGGTGAGGACGCCGAACGCAAACAGCGTCCACGGCGCACGGAGCACCCAGGCGCGGGCGACACCGTGGCGGTAGGCAAGCCCGAGCAGCACCGCCGCCACGATCGTGACCAGGCCGATGGTGAGCCCGTTGCCGCCGAGCGCGAGCCGGTAGGCGCCGGCGACGACCGCCGCGACGGCGCCGGTGAGCGGGCCGCCGAACAACGCGGCGAGGCTCAGCACCACCGAGCGCGGGTCGACGATCACGCCGGGGGCGAGCGCGATCGGCATCATCATGGCGGCGACGCAGGCGAGCCCGTAGATCAGTCCCGCGCTGAGCGCGGCGGCCGCACTGCCCGGCTTCCAGTAGCGTGCATTGACGCCCTGCAGCAGGCAGAGGGCGAGCAGCAGCGCGATCGCTTGCAGGAGGTCGAGCATCATCGGCAGGTTCGGCGCTGGCGCGTGGGCAGCAGACGTTATTCTGGACCGCCCGATGCTAACGTTTGCGCCGCCCCGCGCCTGCCGACTCCGTCACGGCCGGGGTGCGGCAGGCAAATCCGCACGGCCGTCAGGGCGCCTCAGGCATCCGGCCGGTAAGGCTTGCCCAGCGACAGCGGTGAGTTGAGCCGGATCGTGTTGCGGTTGCGCGAGATCGCCACCAGCACCACGATGGTCGCCCAGTAAGGCAGTGATGACAGCAGTTGCGAGGGGAAGTCGATCTGCAGGCCAGAGCCCTGGATGAAGAGCTGGGTGATCATCACGCCGCCGAACAGGTAGGCGCCGACCATCACCCGCAGCGGCCGCCAGGTGGCGAACACCACCAGCGCGAGCGCGATCCAGCCGCGCCCGGCGACCAGGCCTTCGGCCCACATCGGGGTGTAGAACACCGACAGGAAGGCGCCGCCGATGCCGGCCATGGCGCCGCCGAACAGCACCGCCAGGTAGCGGATGCGGATCACCGGGTAGCCGATCGCGTGCGCCGAGGCGGGCGACTCGCCCACCGCGCGCAGCACCAGTCCGGCGCGGCTGCGATGCAGGAACCACAGCAGCGCCCAGAACAGCGTCCAGGAGAAATACACCAGCGCCTGCTGGTTGTAGAGCGCCTCGCCGATCAGCGGAATGTCGGCGATGAAGGGGATGTGGATCGGCGGCACCGCCTGCAGCGCCACGGCCTCGTAGGGCTTGCCGACGAAGGCCGCCAGGCCCACGCCGAAGATCGCCAGCGCCAGGCCCGAGGCGACCTGGTTGGCCATCAGGGTCAGCGTCAGCACGCCGAAGAGCGCCGCCATCGCCATGCCTGCGCCCATGCCGGCGGCCACCCCGAGCCAGGGGCTGCCGCTGTGGTGGGTGGCCGCGAATGCGGCCACCGCGCCCATCGCCATCATGCCTTCGGCGCCGAGGTTGAGCACCCCGGCCTTCTCGCTCACCAGCAGGCCGAGGGCGACGATGATCAGCGGCGTGCCCGCCACCACGGTGGCGAACAGCATCGATGAAAACAAGCCCGCGTCCATGTCGACCACCCTCAATGGCCCTGTGCCGCGCGGCGGCGCACGCGCAGGCGATAGTCGATGAACACGTCGGCACCGAGCAGGAAGAACAGCAACATGCCCTGGAACACCATCGAGATCGAGTTGGGCAGGTTGAGGTATTGCTGCGCCTGCTCGCCGCCGATGTAGAGCAGCGCCATCAGCAGGCTGGCGAGCAGGATGCCGAAGGCGTTCAGCCGCCCGACGAAGGCGACGATGATCGCCGCGAAGCCGTAGCCGCTGCCGACCTTGTCGGTGAGCTGACCCATCGGCCCGGCGACCTCGCCCATGCCCGCGAGGCCGGCGGCGGCGCCGCCGAGCAGCAAGCCCACCCAGATCATGCGCGTGGTCGAGAAGCCGGCGTAGCGCGCAGCCTCCAGGGCTTCGCCCGCGACCCGCATGCGAAAGCCGGCGTGGCTGCGGTTGAGGAAGGCGTAGCCCGCGACCAGCGCGGCGAGCGCGATCATGAAGCCGAAGTGCAGGCGCGTGCCCTCGACCAGCGCCGGCATCAGTGCGGCCTCGCCGAACATGCGTGTCTGCGGGAAGTTGAAGCCGTCGGGGTCTTTCCACGGTCCGAACACCAGCCACGACACGAAGAGCTGGGCGACATAGACCAGCATCAGCGAGACCAGGATCTCGCTGGCGTTGAAGCGGGTGCGCAGCAGCGCGGGAATCGCCGCCCACGCGGCGCCGCCGAGGGCGCCGGCGACGACCATCGCCGGCAGCACGAGCGCGCGCCCGGAGTCGCCAAAATGCAGCGCCACGCCGGCGGCGGCCACCGCGCCGAGCATGAACTGGCCCTCGGCGCCGATGTTCCACACGTTGGCGCGAAAGCCGATCGCCAGCCCGATCGCGCACAGCATCAGCGGGGTGGCCTTGAGCAACAGCTCGGAGATCGCGTGGAGGTCCTTGACCGGGTTGAGGAAGAAGACGCGGAAGCCGTCGAGCGGGTCCTTGCCGAGTGCGGCGAACACCACCAGGCCACCCGCCAGCATCAGTGCAACCGCGAGCAGCGGTGACAGCCAGGACATCGGCCGCGAGGGTTCGGCGCGGGCTTCGAGTTCAAGCATGCGCGGCCTCCGGCGCCGCGCCGGCGGCCTCGGCGCCCGGCCACAGGCCGCTCATCCACACGCCGATGTCCTCGATGGTGCTTGCGCTCGCCGCGCGCGCCGGCGACAGCCGACCCCTGGCGATGACCGCGATGCGGTCGCAGATCTCGAACAGTTCCTCGAGCTCCTCGGAGATCACCAGCACCGCACAGCCGCGGTTGCGCAGGTCGATGATCGCCTGGCGGATGAAGGCCGCAGCGCCCACGTCCACCCCCCAGGTGGGCTGCGCGCACACCAGCAGCCGGGGCGCCTGCAGGATCTCGCGGCCGACGATGAACTTCTGCAGGTTGCCGCCCGACAGCGACTTCGCCGCCGCGCCGGTGCCGCCGCAGCGGACGCTGAATTGGTCGATGCAGCGGCGCGCGAAGTCATGTGCGCGGCCGAAGCGAACGAAGCCGGCGCGTACCAGCTGCTGGCTGTGCGCGGCGGTCAGCAGCGCGTTGTCGGCGAGCGACATCGCCGGCACCGCGCCGCGGCCGAGGCGCTCCTCGGGCACGAAGGCGAGGCCGAGCCGGCGCCGCTTGCCGGGCGACAGGCGGCCGGCTTCGACGCCGCAGATCTGCACCGGGAATTTCTCCGCCAGCGGGGTCTCGCCCGAGATCACGCGCAGCAACTCCTGCTGGCCGTTGCCGGACACGCCGGCGATGCCGACGATCTCGCCCGCATGCACGTCGACATGAATGTCGCGCAGGTCGGTGCCGAAGGGATCGTCCGCGGCGTGCGACAGCCCGGCCAGACGCAGGCGGACTTCGCCGCCGGCGGTGGCGGGGCCGTGCTCGCAGTGCGGCAGGTCCTTGCCGATCATCATGCGCGCCATCGACTGCGCGGTCTCCTGCGCCGGGATGCATTCGCCGGTTACCCTGCCGGCGCGCAGCACGGTGGCGGTGTGGCAGAGCGCGCGGATCTCGTCGAGCTTGTGGCTGATGTAGAGGATGGAGCAGCCCTCGGCCGCGAGCTGGCGCAGGGTCTCGAACAACGTGCGCACCGCCTGCGGCGTGAGCACCGAGGTCGGCTCGTCCATGATCAGCAGGCGCGGGTTCTGCAGCAGGCAGCGGATGATCTCAACGCGCTGGCGCTCGCCCACCGACAGCGCGTGCACGTGGCGGCGCGGATCGACGGGCAGCCCGTAGCGCGCCGAGACCTCGACGATGCGCTGCGCGAGTTCGTCGAGGACGGGGCGGCCGGGCAGGGCGAGGGCGACGTTCTCGACCACGCTCAGGGTCTCGAACAGCGAGAAATGCTGGAACACCATGCCGATGCCGAGCTTGCGCGCATGCGCCGGGCTGGCGACCACGACCTCCTCGCCTTCCCAGAACATGCGCCCGCTGCTCGCGTGGGTGACGCCGTAGATGATCTTCATCAGCGTCGACTTGCCGGCGCCGTTCTCGCCGAGGATCGCGCGGATCTCGCCGGCACGCACGGTCAGGTCGACCTCGTCGTTGGCGATCACGGTCGGATACACCTTGCCGATGCCCCGCAGCACGAGGCGCGCGTGGCCGCTGGCGGCGCCGTGCGGCGAGGTGAAGGTCGGTGGCGGGATGGGCACGGGCGATCGGGGCGCGGTGTTGGGATCGGGCTGGCAGGCCGGTGCAGCGGGCGCTTCAGCGGCTACCCGTTTCGGGTTGGCTTGCGGTGGCTTCGATCGCCTCGAGCGAGAGCGCCTGGGCGCGGCGCAGTTCATCCTCGCTCAGCTTCACCGCGATGCTGTCGCGTTCCTGAACGCCATCCATGTTGAGCAGGGCTGCGGCGCGATTGAACCATACATAGGCCTTTACCGCGTCCAGCGCGACGCCGATGCCGCTGCGATGCAGGCGGCCGTACTCGACCATGCCTTCGGGATCGCCCGCTTCGGCCGCGGCGCCGAGCCAGCGTGCCGCCAGCGCGTAGTTCTGCGGCATGCCGACGCCGCTGCGATAGAGCTTGCCGAGCAGGACCATCGCGCCGGTGTGGCCCCCTTCGGCGGCCTGGCGGAGGCGGGCTACCGCCTCGGCCGTGATCTTGCTGTCACGCGCGCTGTCGAGCAGCGCCGCACGTGCCGCGCGGAAATGTGCATCGAGCGGGTCGACCACGGCCACGGCCACGGTCTCTGCAGCGGTGGCAGCGGCCGGCGCCGGCGTGCTGGCATCGTCGTCGCTCGCCACCATCACGCTGCCGCCGATGATGGCCAGCAACGCCAGTGCGGCGAGCACGCCGACGACGAGCGGCCCGCTCCGGCGTCCGCCGGATCCATGGTCAGGGGCGACGAAACGGTGCGAACACGCGAGGCAGCGCCACGGGTGCATGCCCGGGTTCCCGGCGTGCTCCGCATGCGAACGCCAGCGCGAGCGGCGGCAGCCGGCGGCGCCGCAGGCGGGGCAGGTGGGTGGGGCGATCGTGTCCAGGGTGGCCATCGTTCAGCGCTTCCAGAGCCACAGGATGACGATCACCGCGAGGGTCAGCAGCAGCGTGCTGCCGCCCACCGCGGCGACCACCGGATTGCTGCGCCACCGGCTGCGCGGCGCCGGCGCGTAGAAGCGGTGCACGCACGACAGGCAGCGCCAGGCGCGGACGCCCGCGTGGGTGCGCTGCTCGTCCTCCGACTTCCAGGGGGACTCGCGGCAGTCGGTACCGTCGCAGCGTGGGCAGGTGGGCATGGTGTGTCGATCGTACGTGCCGCGGGCGCCGGTGTGCCCGCGTGCTGTTTCTGTGGATTCTCGCGATTATATAGAGTCGTGGCGAAAGTTCGCCGCTTCGTGGCGCGCGGGCGTGGATGCCGTCACCTAGCGCGCGCGGTGCGCGCAAAGCGTCGGAATGCACGCATCGCGTCGCGACGCGGCGGAACGCATCGCGTCGTGGCGTTCGTGCCGAGACCGAAAATGCTCGCGGCTTCCGCCGCTCCTGCGGGGGGCGTGGGCGGGGCGGTTCGCGGCTTCCGCCGCTTATATGGACGCCTCCCGGTTTGGCAAGCGAAGTTTGCATCTGACGATCAAGGATCTGGCTGCGGTCTTATATCCGGCCTGTTGTGCAGATCCGATATCTGCTGGCCCTGATGGAATTTGCTGGGGAAGGCCTCATCTCCTACGCG
>Ga0209573_1001930_pt1 | contig 28889 bp, 28 predicted proteins | sample TNRBio252014_DNA_FD_185870 | JGI IMG/M metagenome (GOLD analysis project Ga0209573, IMG submission 185870) | Wastewater treatment Type I Accumulibacter community from EBPR Bioreactor in Madison, WI, USA - TNR Reactor_6/25/2014_ DNA (SPAdes)... | ecosystem: Engineered > Bioreactor > EBPR >...
CACCGGGAGAAGCAAGTAGCGGAAGGGGAGGAAGATGATGCCCTCCTGCGACGCAAACTTGCCGAAGTTCTCGATGCGCTCATGGCCGATCCAGGCGATAACGGCGTTGAACGCCGTCATCAGCACGACCACAAGCGGGACGATCCCAACGAAGACCGCCCACCACCATTCAGCACCGGCCTGGAAAATGCCGATGAAGCCCTGCGCGAGTTGGACTAACCAGTCCATAGCGAACTCCTTTGCGGAAAACGGATAAAGACACGTGCTATCAACTTCGCAAACCGATTCTGTGTGGTGTCACGTCGCTAGGCGCCTCCTTTCTGTTGATGGCCAGTTGCCCTACCCCGGCGTGATCGCCGCCAGCGTTCCTGGATCCGACGGGGATTCGGCTTCCGGCTGCGGCTCGGACTTCTGCTCGTGCGCACGCAGATGGGCAGCCGCGTCTTTCAACGCTTCGCGGAGCTTCTTGGAAACGGGCAACTGAACCGCATCGTCGGCGAGTTCGTCGATCGACCGTCCGGCCAGCCCGGGCACCGGCTTGAGCGCTGCCAGCACAGTTAGGCCGGAGAGTTGCTCGACCTGCAACACGGTCCGGTCAGGTCCCACGACCACGACCGCATATACACGCCCACGCCAGGCTGAGCCTGCCTTACCGACCGAGACCAGCCCCTGGCGGCGCAGCGCTGCGATTCGGCCGTAATACCGCTTCATCTGCAGGTACGTGAAGCCGAGCTGGATCATCCAGGTCAGTGCCAGCCCGACGATCAGAATCCATCCGTTTTCGTACATCCCGGCCTCCCTGAGCGCCGCTCAGCCGGCGCCCTGCCCTTGCAACACCGACACGATTTTCCCAACCACCGCATCGACTTCGACCCCCGTGAGGAAGGCCAGGGTCTGCACGACAGGTGCAGCCACCTTCACCGAGATCGGCGTCGTGCTGACGATCAGATCCTGCCCGACCGATGACGCTTGCACATCGGCGATCGCGCACAGGCTGATCTCGGCCTCAAGGCCGCGAGCCCGGAGCGCCGTCCCCAATGCCTGCCCGACCACTGCGGCAGTTGCTGTTCCCGTCGCGCACACCACAAGGATCTTCTTCATGTCTGTTCTAGGCCAGCATCAACGCCGGATCTTCGAGAACAACCCGCAGATCGCTTAGGAAACGCGCCGCCAGCGCGCCATCGACGACGCGGTGATCGGCCGAAAGGGTCACGGTCATGATCGGCCGCGCGACCGGGTTTCCGGCCTCGTCGGGCACGAACTGCTTGCGCGCCGCGGCGACCGCAAGGATCGCCACCTGCGGCGGGTTGATGATCGCCGTAAAGCGATCGATCCCGAACATCCCAAGATTGGAGATCGTGAATGTGCCATCCATGACATCGTCGGGGCGCAGTTTGTTCCCGCGCGCCCGCTGGCTGAGGTCGGCCAGTTCGATCGCCAAAGCCTCGAAGCCCTTGGTCGCCACATCGCGCACGACGGGCACGATCAGGCCGCCGAGTACGGCGGGGCCGCCGAGTACGGCGGGGCCGCCCGAGCCCATCGGGTCTCCAGGCGCCGCATCGAGTGCCACGGCGATCCCGATGTTGATCGCGCTATTGAGCACGATGGCTTCCTGCCCTGCAGCGCCGACCAGATGGCTGTTGACAAGCGGATGCCGCTTGAGCGCCCAGGCGCAGGCCCTGGCGATCAACACGGTCAGGCTGACGCGGGTCGCGCCCTTAGGCAGACGGCCATTGATCTTCGCGCGCAAAGCCTCGGCCGCCGTGACGTCGATCTGGGCCTCAAAGAAGACGTGCGGCGCTTCCTGGAAGCTCTTCTGCAGCCGCGTCGCGATTGTGCGGCGCATGCCTTGAAGCGGGAGTCGAGTCGTCGGCTCGTCGGCTGTTCGGCTGTTCGGTTCGCCAACCTGCGCGGCCGAGGCGGCGCGGACGTCGTCGGATTGGATGCGCCCGCGCGGGCCGGTGCCTGCCACCGTGGCGATCTCGACGCCCAGCTCGCGGGCCACGCGGCGCGCTGCGGGCGAGGCCGGAACCTTTCCTTCAGGCGCTGGCGACGTTCTGGCCGCCGGCGACGCCGCGACCTTGCCCTGCGGCGCGCGGGTGGGAGCAACTGTCGTCACAACCGCCTCAACGTCCGCACGCATGACCTTGCCGCCAGGCCCGGTCCCGGTCAGGGAGCCCGTATCGATGCCGCGCTCGGCCGCCATGCGGTTCGCCAACGGGCTGGCCTTCGACGACGCGGCGGTGGGCGCGGCCTGGCCGCCGTCCGCGGTCTGCGGTCCGTGGTCAACTGACGCCTGACGCCTGACGCCCGACGCCTCCCGCCCGCCCGACGCCTCTCCCGGCACAACCTCATTCGCCCCACGGACGAACGCGATCACGTGTGTGACAGGCACCGTGTCGCCCTCGTTGAAGCGCAGGCCGTCCAGGATGCCGTCGGCCGGCGCCTCGACCTCCATGTTGACCTTGTCGGTCGTGACCTCGGCGATCGGGTCGCCCTGTTCGACTGCCTCGCCGGCCCGCTTGAGCCAGCGCACGATCTGCGCCGTCTCTTGCGTAAAGCCGAACTTCGGCATGATGACTTCTCTCATGGTCTGTCTTCTCGTCTACTTGTCGGCGTGTCGATCGTCCAGGACGAGGAGACTAGCCGACGAACGGACTAGCCGACCAGCTTCTTCGCTTCGCGAACGATGTCGGCCACCTGCGGCACGGCCGCAGCCTCGAGCGTGCGGTTGTAGGGGATCGGCACGTCAAGGCCGCACAGGCGCTTGACCGGCGCTTCGAGGAAATCGAAGGCCTCACTCTCGGCAACCCGACCGACGATCTCGCCGCCGAAGCCGCCGTTCTTGTGCGCCTCATGAACCACCATCAGGCGGCCCGTCTTGATCACCGATTGAATGATCGGGCCCTCATCGAGCGGCGACAACGTGCGCGGATCGACCACCTCGAGCTCGATCCCCTCGGCCGCCAGTTGTTCGGCAGCCTGGAGCGCCCGCGGCACCATGATCGAGGTCGCCACGACAGTCAGGTGCTTGCCGACCCGCTTGACATCCGTCTGACCGAGCGGCAGCCGGTACGGCTCCTCCGGCACCGGGCCCTTGGTCTTGTAGAGCAGCTTGTGCTCGACGAAAATGACGGGGTTGTCATCGTCGATCGCGGCCAGCAGCAACCCCTTGGCGTCGTAGGGCGTGCTCGGCATTACGACCTTGAGCCCCGGGATATGGACGAACCAGTTCTCGAGGCTCTCGGAATGCTGGGCCGCCGCCCCCGTGCCCGAGCCGCCCGGCGTGCGTAGCACCATCGGCACAGTCGCCTTGCCGCCAAACATGTAGCGGATCTTGGCCGCCTGGAGCACAAGCTGCTCCATGCTGATGGTGATGAAATCCATGAACTGGATCTCGCCCACGGGCCGCATCCCGGTCAGGGCAGCGCCCACGCACGCACCGGCGATACCGGCCTCTGAGATCGGGGTGTCGACCACCCGGCCGGCCCCATACTGTTGATGCAGGCCGGCGCTTGCGCCAAAGGCGCCGCCATACACGCCCACATCCTCACCGATCAGGAAGACGCGCGGATCCGCCGCCATCGCCTGGTTGAGGCCTTCACGTATCGCTTCGACGTAGGTCAGTTCACGCATAAATCCCCTCAAGGATCTGCTCGATCTTGGGTTCGGCGCTGGCCTCCGAGAAGGTCACGGCCTCGTTGATACGCTGATCGGCCCAGGCGCGATGCGCGTCGAACTCGGCCTCAGCCAGCTTGAGCACCCGACCGAAACGCCGGATCGGATCCTGCGCCTGCCACTCCTTGACCTCGTCACGAGTGCGGTAGGCCTGCTTGTCGCTCTTGGAATGCCCGCGCCAGCGATACGTCACAGACTCGACGAGCGTCGGCCCCGCGCCGGCGCGCGCGCGCGCCACGGCATCCTGCATCGCGCGATAGACAGCGACGATATCGTTGCCGTCGACCGTCACGCCCGGGATCCCATAACCCAGGGCGCGGTCTGCCACCCGGGGGATGTTGAACGCCCTCTTCATCGGCATCGACATCGCGTACTGGTTGTTCTCGCACAGGTAGATCACGGGCAACTGCCAGATCGAGGCCATGTTGACCGCCTCATGGAAGGCGCCCGTGTTCGCGCCGCCGTCACCGAAGACCGTGAGGCAAACCTGCTCGGTGCCGCGTTGCTTGATGCTCAGACCGACGCCGACCGAGATCGGAAGCCCGCCGGCCACGATGCCGTTCGCACCGAGATTGTTGGCGTCGACGTTGGCGATGTGCATCGACCCGCCGCGGCCGCGGCAATAGCCGGTCTCCTTGCCCATGAACTCGGCCATCATCAGCTGCACTTCGCTGCCGAACCAGGCCAGACAATGGCCATGGCCGCGATGTGTGTTCAGTAGGTAATCACCCTCGCGAAGCGCCGAGGCCGCGCCGACCGCCGAGGCCTCCTGCCCGATCGACAGATGCATCGTGCCGTGCACCCGCCCGAGAGAGAAGAGCTCCTCGGCCTTTTCCTCGAAGGCGCGGATCACCATCATCTTGCGCAGACGCTCGATCGCGCCCGTCTGCCCCCACTCTGTCGGGATCGCGGCCGTCTGCGACGCCCTGGCCGTTGTCTGCGGCCGGCGGTTAGCCGTAGCCGTGTTTCTCGTCCGTGTAGCCATACCCTTATCCTGATTGTGGTTTCGGGCCTTTACAGCCCTCTATGCCGCCAGTTGAAGCGCGCCCAACGCAGCCACTTCGTCGGTCACCAGCCAGTTGATCAGGCCGGCCCGCGCCGCCCCCACGATCGCCTTGGCCTTGTACTGCCCGCCGGCGACTCCAAGCTTCACCGGGATCGCGCGTAACTCATCGACGCTGATCCCAAGCCGACGCTCGTCGACGACCGGGAAGTCACAGGCGCCACCGAGATCGAAATGGATGCCGCACACATCACCCACCGCGCCAAGCGCCCGCAGCTCATCGAGATCTTGCTCGGTCACATACCCGGCGCGCAAGATCGAGGATCGCTCCGGGTCAATCGTGCCGACCCCAACCAGCGCGAGCTCGATCCGTGCGTACTGAGCCAGGATGCGCTTGATCCTCGGGTCGCCCAGCAGGGCGTCGCGGGTCTGGCGAGCATCCACGAAGAACGGCGTCGGCAACATCGAGTATCTGCCGCCGAAGATCCGCGCCAGACGACGCGCAAGCTCCGGCCCATCGATGTCGGGATTGGTCGTGCCAAGCGACCCGATCATCTGCACGATTTGGACGTCCGTCCATCCGCCGCCCCGCGCCGCATTGACCACCTCCCAGACCGCTGTGCCCCACGAGACACCGATCACGGTGTGGTCATGCAGTAGATCCTCAGTCAGACGAGCGCCCAGGGTGCCGATCCGCCGCATCATGGTGCTATAGTTGAGGGCGCCCCGGGTCAAAACCTGCACACCACGCAATTTGAGCAACTGCTCGAGCGACTGCTCGAGTTCTCGATTGCGCGCTAACGGATGATTGATTCGTATCTCGACGATGTGCTGGTCTCGGGCCTCGGTCAGGAAGCGCGAGATCATTGAACGGGAATAGCCGGTCTGGGCCGCGATCTCGGCCTGGCTCAACCCGTCCTCGAAGTACAGGCTCGCGATCCGAGCCAGAAGCTCATAGCGATCGCTGACGTTCGAGAGTGGGGTTTTGGCGGCCATCATCGTGGATTGAGCGCCTATTCACAATTGTGAATTCAATTCACAATTGACTGCAATCCAGTATATGAAGTTAAACCCCCATGAACAAGGGGAAGTTGGCATTTTTGCAAAATGCGCACACCTGTGAAAGGACCCATGAAAAAGCTCGATTTACTCTCCATCGCCATTCAGGCGGCCGAGATCGGTGGCAGCGTATTGCAGGACAGGCTGCGAACACGGCGCCAGGTGCGGCTCAAGGGTTTTCGCGACATCGTGACCGATGCGGATGTGGCCGCCCAGGATGCGATCGCCTCGCACCTGCAGGCCAACGCCCCAGACGTGGGGCTCATCGGTGAGGAAGACCTGGGGCAGAGCTGGTTGGTCGGTCGTGGCCGCCTGCCCCGACCGATGTGGGTCATCGATCCGCTCGATGGAACGACGAACTATGCGCGCGGCTTCCCGGTCTTTGCGGTCTCGATCGGGCTGCTCGATGAGCGGCGGCGGCCTGTGCTCGGTGTCGTGCTCGACCCGAATCGCCAGGAGCTCTTCTACGCTGCCGCCGGGAGAGGCGCCTGGCTCAAGATCGCGGGTGGGCGCGCGCGCCGACTGTCGGTTAGCGCCGAGGCCGACCTGGGCATGGCGATCGTCGGCACCGGGTTCCCGCGTGATCCTGAAGCGATCAAGCGCGCAATGACGGCGCTCGAGCACCTCGCCAGCAATTGCCAAAAGATCCGGGCCCTGGGCAGCGCGGCGCTCAACCTGGCCTATGTCGCCGCCGGCCGACTGGACGCGGTGTACATGCTCGGGGTCAAGGCCTGGGACGTCGTAGGTGGCATCGCGCTGATCGAGGAGGCAGGGGGCCACGCCCGCGGGCCAGAAGGCGGCGTCTGGCACCCCGACGACGCCGGAGTGCTGGCGAGCAACGCGAAGCTGTACACGCGCGTTCGGCGTTTGTTGACCGATCGGGCGTGACCGTCGAAAGCAACCGGGCGGCGGGCAGGATCTGCGTGTCGCCCGGAACGCCGGTCACGATCGCTCGCAACCCACCTCCTGCGGAAACCCTCTCGACGCGGCCATGGCCTCGGCCGGCTCAGGGGTGCCCGACCACGGGCAACCAGTGCTGGAAGCCGACAAAGCGGATCGACCGCATGACCACGTTGCCGATCGCATCGCGATACGCAACAGTGGCAACCTGGCCCGGGCGCCATTCGACATCACTGATGTCGAAGCCATAGCCACCCGCGCCGTCGACGGGCCGACCGGCCCTCGACCAATCACCACACCCCGCGCTGGATCGTGCTCGGCCGTCAACTCGGGCACGGTGTACGACCAGTCGCCCTGAAGCGTCGCCAGCACCAATCGATCCCCGCTTTCGATAGGCCCGGCCTGGGGAGCAGGCACCAGACATCCGCTCCAGGACATCAGCGGATAGCCATAGTTACCGATGGTGTGGGTCGCTTTGACCGCCCCGCCGGGCGACCACACCTCGAACACCGCCTGATCCACGACCATGGGGAAGCGCACATCCACGCAGTTGCTGCCGAGGTTGACGGCCCAGCGCAGCGCGGCCACTTCGCGCACAACAACATCGCCGCCCGCCAGCTCGGTCCTGACCGCAATAAGCTCGTCAAGCGAAGCCCCGGGCGGCAGCGTCAACTCAAAGGTGCCGGTGGCCGTGCTGGTCGTGCTCACGTGGGACTCCGGGAAGGCGAACTCGATCCAGACCGGTCGACCGGCCGGCGCCGTGCCCGTGATCCGTCGGGTTGTCGGATCCAGATAGGCCGCGAAGTCCGGGGCCTGGATCTCGCGTCTCAGTGCGCCGGCCTGGATCGTCAGGCGGTCGCCCGGGCGGATGTCGCCCCAGGGAGTTCCAAAGACCGGGGGCTGGCCGTTGTGTATCACCCCCTGATCGCTGGCTCTCCCCGTGAAGACGCCTTGTGGGATCGGACGCGCGCTCTGCAGCGTGAGCGAAAAGGCGTCAAGCGGTGGCAGAAGCGCAGTCAGATGGTTCTGGAAGAGCGGCACCATCACACCCGGCACAACGGCATAGGCGACAAAGCGCGTCGACCGCGAGCCGCTGACCATGGCCTCGACCCGATCGCCCGTGCGCAGCGCTAACGGGAGTTCGAAGGTCCCGCCTGAACTGACCGTGGCCGTGGCTGACACACGGGGCGCATACAACGTATCGAACAAATCGTCGACCGTCACCGCCACTTCGGCGCCCGGGGGGGCCTCCCCGCTCACCAGCGATCCGGCCACGTCCACGTCAACGGTCAGCGCCGGGATCGTCCACTCACGACTCTGACCATCCGCGACGAGCCGCAGACGGTCACCGGGCAGGATGCGGATCGGGACGCCCTCGTCATCCTCGAACATCGTCGATTCGTCGTAAAGGTAGTTGATGTTCTGGTGGACCACCTTGTCCTTTTCGACGCCCTGGCTGTCGAGAAGGCTCACCGTCAACGGGCCATCACAGCTCGACACGGGCAGGTACTTCACGATGTAATGCACGCTATTGCCGCCGACGACGATGCTCCAGACCCCGGGCAGACAGGCCTGCGCCATGCCAAACGTCTGGTAGATGTCGTGCCCCGCATCCGTGGTCAGACGCGCCAGCCCTTTGCTACTGTCACCCAGGCTGACGTCGGTCAACTCCAGGGCGTAGTCGCCGGCGGCATCCACCACAACCTGGGTGTCATAGCCGTATGGGTACTGGGTGACCGGATCTACTCCGTCAAGATGCAGCGCGAGCGCCGCGCCGGCTGGCGCACGACCGGTGATACGCTGGGCGTCGGCATCCGCCTCAACCGTGAACTCCGGGATGGCCACGACGGCTTCGACACCCGCTGCCGTCTCGACCGTGACTACGTCACCGACGCCCAGCAGAAATTCGGGGCTTGTCATGGAGATGTAATCGGGATAAAGGTCAAATCCTCCTAGCCACGTCGAGCGCTGCGTGGTCTGGTGCTTGAGGTAACCGCTCGGCCCCTGGACCGTGATCGTCAGCGCGGTCTGGCCCAGCGACACCTGCCCGCCCAGGACCGGTGCGAAGTAGCCCACATCGCCAAGCTGCATCCGCAGATACGGCAATGTGAAGGGCACATACCCTAGATGCCCTTCGCTGTCATGGGTCACGACGATGCCATAATCTTTGGGCTGCAGTTGAACGGTTGCGGTGTAGAGACTATCGCCCCCGGCCGTTACAGCCTGGGCGGGATCGAAGACAACAGACCACGCGCCGCCATACTGGCTTAGGGGGCCAGGCCACCGCGTGACAGAGACCTGCGCCGCGGGAGCGGCCTGGCCCGTCACCTGCCCTGAACCCAGATCCGGGTCTGCGGTCAGGAGCGGCACCGTGGTGGTAAGTGTCTGCCCCAGCGTGTCGATCTCAACCAGATCGCCCGGCTCGAGCTGAGGATCCTCCGCGCGGCCTTCACAGAGTCCAAGACAGTGCCCGAAGAAGCCCTCCATGCCCCCGGTCGTGATGACCGGACCCGCTTTCAACGCGCCATTCGAGTACACGCGGATCGTGACCGGATGGTTCGGCGCGGTGATCCCAGAAACGCCCTCGCCGCCCACCTGCACGAAGATCTGGGGCGCGATCAGCCGCGTGGAGAGGCTGCGGGCCGCATCCATGGGCATGCGCACCAGGCCCTGATCACCAGCCGAGATCCCCTGAGTGATGGGCGCCTGAAATGCGCCGCTGCTGTCGGCCACCGCTGTGGCAGTGAACGTCTGCCCTGGTTGGAGGGCCGGATAGAGGTAAGCCGTGAGCGCGGCGTTCGGGGCAGCCATGCCGGTCACGGTGTCGGTCAGCGTGATTGCGCGCGCGGAGAGCGCCTGCACCGTCAGCGTTAGGCTCTGCGCCCCTTGGGTAACGGTGAGGAGATCGCCTGGCAAAAAGCCACCGGGGGTGGAATATCTGACCTCGGCGAAAAAGCCGGTGAAGAGCCAGCCATACTCGGTGAACTGCGGCGTCAGGTTGGCGATGCTGTGGGCGCTCTGGCCGCGCTGGAAGGCGACCGAGACCGGCAGCCCGGTTGGCGCAAACCCGGAGACTGCTGCATCGTCGAGCAGCACGTGCAGCGAGAGCCCCCCGGCCTGAGGCCCTTCGAGCCCGGCGCCACCGTCGAGCTGCCGGTCACCTGCGATCAGGGCGAGCCAGGCGGGGTCAGCCGTGGCAACGCCCGCTCCGGGTGCCTCGTCGGGGCTCTGGGCCCGCGCCTCCATCGCGCTCAACAGCCCGCCGGCGCCCAAACCGCCGAGCACGATGGCTACCAGACCGCCCAGCAGTCGCCGCCAGGGAGGAAGGACAGGGATCACATCAGCCTCCTGCCAGAGTGCACGCCACCCGCGCGAGCGCGCGTGACAGCCTGGCTTCGGAAAAACTAATCGGGGGCCGGGGCGCCCCTCGTCGCACGTCAGCACTATCGACCAAGCATCATTGCCAATCAGCGACTCAGCGTAACCCTGTGTGCGGTCCCCGTCAAGCCGGTCAAGACAGCTACCCTGCGGGGTTCTCCCATACACCCCGGCGCCGATGGTACACTCTCGACATGCAGACCTACCTCGACCTTCTGCAGCACATCCTCGACCACGGCGTCGAGAAGGCCGATCGCACTGGGACCGGGACGTTGAGCGTGTTCGGGTACCAGATGCGCTTCGACCTGAGCGCCGGGTTCCCGATGATGACCACCAAGAAACTGCACTGGAAGAGCATCGTCCACGAACTGCTCTGGTTCCTGCAGGGCGACACCAATGTGCGCTACCTGCAAGACCATGGCGTAACGATCTGGGACGAGTGGGCCGACGAACGCGGTGAGCTCGGGCCGGTCTACGGCAAGCAGTGGCGGTCGTGGGAGGCGCGCGACGGACAGGTGATCGACCAGATCGCCTGGGTGCTCGGCGAGATCCAGCGCAATCCCGACTCACGTCGGCTCGTGGTCAGCGCCTGGAACGTCGCCGACATCCCGCGGATGGCGCTGGCGCCCTGCCACGCGCTCTTCCAGTTCTACGTGGCCGGCGGCCGGCTCTCGTGCCAACTGTATCAGCGCAGCGCCGACGTCTTCCTCGGCGTGCCGTTCAACATCGCCTCCTACGCGTTGTTGACCCATATGATCGCGCACGTCTCTGGCCTGACGGCCGGTGATTTCGTCCACACGCTGGGCGACGCTCACCTGTATCTCAACCACCGCGACCAGGCCCGCCTGCAACTGGCGCGCACGCCGCGTGATCTTCCAACGCTGACGCTCAACCCTGAGGTACGCGATCTCAACGCCTTCCGTTACGAGGACCTGATCCTGTCGAATTACGAGCCTTACCCGGGGATCAAGGCGCCTATTGCGATATAGCATGGACATCATTCTCATCGTCGCCCTCGACCGCGCCGACGCCATCGGCCGTGACAACAAACTTCCGTGGCATCTCCCCGACGACCTGCGTCGCTTCAAGGCGCTAACCACCGGGCAAACCATCCTGATGGGCCGGCGCACCTACGACAGCATCGGCCGCGCCCTACCCAATCGGCGCAACCTCGTGCTGACCCGCAACGGATCGTTTTCCGCTCCCGGCGTAGATGTGGTGCATTCGTTCGACGAGGCGCTGGCTGTCGCGGCCGATCCGTTGTTCGTGATCGGCGGCGGCGCGATCTACGCGCTTGCCATGCCGCTCGCAACCCGACTTGTGTTGACGCGGGTCGAGACGCTGATCACAGACGCCGACACCCACTTCCCGCCCTGGGAGCCGGCCGAGTGGCGCGAGGTGCTTCGATCGTCGCATCCAATCGATGCGCGCCACGCGCACGCCTTCACGTTTCACGACCTCGTCCGCGTCTCGCCATCCGCCGACGTCAACCGCGGCTGAAGCGCAGCGGTCCAGGTGCGGATCGCGCTCCAGTCGCGATGATCGCCCTCGGTCGAGTCCTCGGCGAACGCTCGATACATCAGTTGATTGGCCAGCGACATCCGGCCGAAATCCAGCGCGCCGGCGAACAGCCCGGCATCGACCGGCTGCACATCGGGCACTTGCGCGCGTACGGCCGTGAAGACCTCGGCGATCCGGGCCCTGTCCTCGGGCTTTTGCGTGAGGCCAAGCGTCATGCAGGTCAGGAAGTAAGCGACCGGCACCCGGCTGAGGGCCGCGTGATGATCGCCGACATACGTCGTGGCCTCGGAAAGCCAGGCGTCGGCGTGCACGGGCGCGCCGATCACGACGGCGTCGTACCCGGCCGGGTCCGGATCAGCCGTGACCCGGGCCACATCGAGGCGATGCCCGGCGTCACAGAAGACCCTGGCGATTGCTTCGGCCACGTCGCCGGTCGTGCCGTACTGGCTGCCGTAGGCGACCAGGATCTTGCGCCGGCCGGACCCGCCCACGCCGCACGTCACCGTCGGGAACGCGATCGCGGGCTGCTGAACAGCCAGCGCCGCCAGACCACCGGCCGCCAGCACCGAAGCGCCGATGATGAATCCGCGCCGACCGATCGGTTTCTTGAATGTCATTTCGATGTCACTCCTGTGCCGGCCTGGCGTGCGGCCGCCGAACCCGGGCTTTCGCGACGGCCGATCAGCCGCCGCACCTGCGCGCCGATCCAGCGCGCGTTGAGGATGAGATGCAGCGCCGCCAGCCCGACGAAGATCCAGGCCGCCGCGCCGTGAACTCGCGCCACCACGGGCGCGTAGATCTGATCGCAGATCAGGCCGCTCAGGACCAGCACGGCAAAGGTCACCAGAAACCCGCTGTTGAAGATCGCGCGCCAGCGTTGAGCCGCGGTCATCGGCCGGAGCCAGCGGGCGAGCAGCCCGGTGACGGAGGCGCGATGCAGCGCCAGATGCGCCGCCACGCCGGTCGTCATGGCCCAGCCGAACGCGACGTGCAGATCGACGGTAGCCCGGCCGGAGCCCGTCCAGAAGGCGCTGATCGCCAGGCCGAGCAGGGCGAGAACGATCGCCGGGCCCAGGCGCGCAAGCAGCGGTGCGCGGTGCGGCTTCATGCTGCGCCACCCGGGTGGACAAAAGCCTCGGCCGGGATGGGCAGATCCCGCGCGCGGCGCCCGGTGGCGGCGAAGAGCGCGTTGGCCACAGCCGGGGCGACGACGGGCACCGCGGCCTCGCCCACGGCGCCCGGAGGGTTGTCGCTGTCGATCAGGTGCACGTCGACAGCCGGCATCTCGTCGAGCCGCAGCAGCGCGAAGTCGTTGAAGTTGCTCTGCACGATCGACCGATCCCGCACCGTGATCTGGCTCTTGAGCGCCGCGGTCAGCCCAAAGGCCGCGCCGCCCTCGATCTGGGTCCGGACCAGCGCCGGGTTGATCACGCGGCCGCAGTCGAGCGCGTAGACCAGCCGGGCAACCCGCCAGACGTCGTCGACGCGTTGCAGCTCGGCCACCAGCGCGACCATCGTCTCCTGGAAGTCCATCACGGCCACGCCCTGAGCGCGGCCGGGCTCAACGCGCCCCCAGCCCGCCCGGTCGAGCGCGAGCCGCAAGGCGGCCTGAAGCCGCGGCGTCGACTCGAGCAGACGATCGCGCAGTTCGGCCGGATCGTGCCCGCCGGCCGCGGCGACCTCGTCGATCACGCCCTCGACCACAAAGCCGTTGGCCGAGAACGCCACCGAGCGCCAGAACCCGGTCGGCACGCCGGGGTCATCGGCGACGTAGGCCACGCGCACGTGACCGATGGTGTAGGGCAATGGCCCGGCCCCTTCGATCGCTTTACGCCCGGCGACGACCAGCGGCGCACCCGTGCCGAAGAGGCTCGCAGCCAGGTTGCGGGCCAGACGTGGCACGGAGTAGGGCAGCATGGTCGGGAAGAGCGTCGGCAATCCGTGCACCATGTAGTCGGGGCCGACGATGGTGTGCTCCCAGGTCAGCGGCAGGCCCTGCGCGTCGAGCCCGACGCGGACGCGGTTGTGCGTGGCCGGGCGATACAGGTCGTTGCGCAGATCCTGCTCGCGGGTCCAGACGACCTTGACCGGGCGGCCGGACCGCTGTGCGAGCTGCACGGCCTCGGCCACGAAGTCGGCGTACAGCCGTCGGCCGAAGCCGCCGCCGAGGTACGTGGTGCGGACATCGACGGCGTCGTAGCGCAGCCCGGTCAGGCGCGCCGCGGTCTCCTGGGTCGCGTCCTGGTTTTGGGTCGGCGCCCAGACCGTGCAGTGGCCATCACGGACCTCGGCCGTGCAGTTGATCGGCTCCGCCGGGGCGTGCGCCTGAAACGGCAGGCGGTAGTCGACCTCGATGACGCGGGTCGCACCGGTTGTGGCGACATCGCCGACGCCGAACACGGTCCGGCCCGCCTCATCGGCCCGGCCCGCCCAGCGCGCCCGGAGCGCGTCGCTCGAGAGATCGGGCCCGGAGCCACGCTCCCAGGTCGGCGCCAGGGCGAGCGCGCCGCGCTGGGCCTGCCAGAAGGTCTCGGCGAGCACCGCGACCCCGCCGCGCGCGCCGCTGGCCGGGTCCGGCTCGAGACGTTCCACGGCGACGACACCGGGGAGCGCAAGCGCCGGCGCCGGATCGAGCGCGACAAGCGTCGCGCCAAGGCTGGGTGGGTGCACGACGACGGCGGTCAGCAGCCCGGGCAGACGGACGTCCAGGCCAAAGATCGCGGCGCCAGTGAGCTTGTCGCGCGTATCGAGCCGCGGCAGGTCGGCGCCGATCAGGCGATAAGCGTCGGGTGTCTTAAGACGAACCCCGGTTGGTGCGGGCAGGGTCGCGGCCAGCGTCGCCAACGCGCCGTACGAGAGCGTGCGTCCGGTCGGGCGATGCGTGACGATGCTGGACGCGGACACGCACTCCGTCTCAGGCACGCCCCAGGTCTGGGCGGCTGCGGCCACGAGAAGCGCGCGCGCCGTTGCCCCGGCCTGGCGGAGCGGATCCCACGACGTGCGGGTGCTTGTGCTGTCGCCGGTCATCTGCACGCTGAAGGCCGGGTTCTTGTAGACCGGCTCGGCCGGCGCGATCTCGACCTGTACGGTTGCCCAATCGGCGTCGAGCTCATCGGCCACGATCATAGCGAGGCCCGTCGTCACGCCCTGGCCCATCTCGGAGTGGTGGATGCGGAGGGCGATCCGGCCGTCGGCGTCGATCCGCAGCCAGGCGTTCGGCGCGAAGCCTCCGGGGTCCGCGCCCCACAGCGCGGCCTCGGGCGTGACGGGCTCGCCGCGCGTCGTCCAGTAGGCGCCGAGCAGAAGCGCCCCGGCCGCGCCGACCCCGGTTGTGAGAAAGGCCCGGCGGGTGAGCGCCCTCATCGCGCCAGCTCCGCAGCGGCGTTGTGGACCGCGCGCCTGATTGCCGGGTACGAGCCGCAGCGACAGAGCACGGGCCCCAGGGCCGAGTCGATCTCGGGATCCGTGGGCTCCGGGTTGCGCTCGAGCAGCGCGGCTGCATGCACCAGCTGACCGGGCTGACAGTAGCCGCACTGCGGGGTCGACTCGGCGACCCAGGCCTCTCTCAGCGCCTCGACGACGGGGCCGCCCAGGCCCTCGGGCGTGACGATCGCCCGATCGACAACGGCACCGGCCGGCACGCTGCAGGACGCTACGGGCGCACCGTCGACCAGGACGCTGCACGCCCCACACAGCCCGATCCCGCAGCTGTACTTGGCCGCGGTCAGGCCGAGGTGATCGCGCAGGGCCCAGAGCAGCGGCGTCTCGGCATCGACATCAAGCTGTTGGGTCTGACCGTTGACGGTGAGTGTGAGCACCTGAAACCTGCCTTGTTGGCGCAGCCGCGCGGATCGCGGCCGACAGGTTTCAGTATCTGGATTTGGGGGTCCGAGGGATATTCACGCGGGTCAGGCGCAGGCCTGACCCGCGTGATGCCGCAGACATGACCGGTGTCACGGCTGATGTCTACGTTGCTATGGGGCCCGTGAGCCTGGCCAGGAAGGGGCGAAGCTGTTCTGCCAGTTCTTGCGGATCGCCGGCGATGAGCACGACGTCAGCGATCCCCGCCAGCGTGGTAGAGAGGTCCTCGATGTGGGGAACGGTCACAGCCAGGGGCTTTCTGTGCGCGTGAGCGTAGCCGGCCTCGATGCCGATGCCCACGCCTTTTTCGCTCAGGTCGACCAGGACGAGATCACACGCCAGCAGCGCCTGCAACGACGCGTGCATCAGGTCGCGCGGCGCGAAACAACGGGCACCCCAGTCCTCGAGGTCGCGGGCGACGCAGAAGACCTCGACGCCGACGCTGCGAAGCGCAGCGGTCAGCGTCTCAATCCGACAACGATTCGACAGATCGGCGTGATACTTGATCGCGAGATAAGCCTTGAGCATGACGCTTGAATGCGTGCCTAGAGATCCCCCAGCTCGACCAGGCCGTGGCGCAGCGCGATCACGGCCGCCTGGGTTCGGTCCGACACGCCCAGCTTTGCCAGCACCTGGCTGACATAGTTGCGCACGGTGCCCTCCGAGAGGAACAGCTTCGCGGCGATGTCGGTGTTGGTCAGCCCACGCGCGATCAGGCGCAGCACCTCGAGCTCGCGCTCGCTGAGGCCGTGAGCGAGCTCGGAGGCGGGGGCGGGCAGCGCGCCGGCGACGCGGACCAGCACCTGGCCGGCGACCGCCGGGTCGATGTGGGCGCGCCCGGCCGCGGTATCGCGGATGGCGGCGATCAAGGCCTCGGCGGGCGTATCCTTGAGCAGATAGCCTGAGGCGCCGGCGCGGATCGCATCGAACACCCAGGAGTCGGCGTCGTACGTGGTCAGCACCAACACGCGGATCGCGGGGTGTGCGGCGCGGATGCGCCGGGTGGCCTGGACCCCGGTGACGCCCGGCATCTTGAGATCCATCAACACGACGTCGGGTTTGTAGCGTTCAGTCAAGGCGACGCCCTCGGCGCCGTCCTGGGCGACGCCGACGACGTCGATGTCGCCCGCGGCCTTGAAGATGGCGCGCAGCCCTTCGCGCACCACGGCCTGGTCGTCGCAGATCAAGACCCTGATCATGCCTCACCTCTCCAAAGCAGGCGCACGACCGTCCCACCGCCTGGGCGGCTATCGAGCGTCAGTTCGGCGCCGATCGCGGCGCAACGTTCGTGCATGCCGAGGAGCCCATAGCGCGCCGCCGGGCTGGCGGCCGGGTCGAAGCCGCGGCCGTCGTCGGCCACGCTCAGGCGCAGCCCATCGGCGGTCTGGCTCAACGCCACGCTCAGGCGCGACGCCCCGGCATGGCGCACGGCGTTCTCGAGCGCCTCTTGCGCGACGCGATAGAGCGTGTGCGAGACCGCCTCGGGCAGCAGCGGCAGACGATCGGCGAGATCGAGCGTCAGCGCCAGCCCGGCGCGCGCGGCGGCCGTCTGCGCCTCGGCCGCGATCGCAAGCGCCAGGCCCAGGTCGTCGAGGGGCTCGGCGCGTAGCGCCTGCAAAGCGCCACGGACGTCGATCAGCCCGGCGCGGGTCGTGGCCAGCGCGCCATCCAGCATGGCGTGCGCGGTCGTCGGATCGGTTGCCCGCAACGTCCGGGCGGCCTCGAGCTGGACAGCAACGCCGGTAAGTGCATGTGCGACCGTATCGTGCAGTTCGCGCGCCAACCGATTGCGCTCGCGGCTTGTGGCGAGCTGATCGACAACCGATGCATAGTGGGCCAACCGACGGTTGGCCTCCGCGAGCGCCGCGCGCTGCGCTCTTTGGCGGCGCATCAACATCACCACGAGCCAGCCGACGACGCCGAACGCCAGCGTGCGCACGACAAGGATGGCGAACAGCGGCCCGCGTGCAGCCTCGTGCTGACCGACCGCCGTGGCAAGCAGGGCGAGATCCAGAGCGGCGGTGGCCACGCAATAAGCGACAACGCTTCGGATCTGGTACTGCGCGGCGACTGCCACAAGAGGCACCAACAGCAGCGGGATCAGATGCCAGCCCTGGGCCAACGGCGTTGGCGCGGCCGGCCAATCGGCTGCGGCCAGCGCCGCGCGCTGAGCGATGAGCGGGCCAAGCGTCGCCAGGGCAATCAGCGCCGGCAGATAAGCGCGGCCGAGTCGGCGTTCCAACGTTGGCCCGTAGGCGACGACCGCCAGCAGCGCCACGCCGACGGCATCCGCCCGCACCATCGTCGACAGGGCCTGGTTCCCGACCGGCGGCAGTGCGACACGCGGAAGCAAGAACACGGCGGTCAGGCCCAGGCGCGCGGCGACAAACGTGCGCAAGCCGGTCAGCAGCCCGGGCTCCCAGATCGACGCCATGGGCCAACCGTAACACAAACATCGGCGCTCACGCAGGTGACGCCGATCATGATCTGGGTTGACCCGGGTCAGGGCTCGACTGCGCTGCACAAAAAAGGCCGGCCCCTGATGGGGCCGGCCGATCGATCGCGGTTGGGCGTGGGGACAACCGCCCGACAGCACTTACTTGAGCGTCGCGAGGTACGCGACCAGATCGTTGATCTCTTGCTCGGTGAGCTCGGTGCCGAAGTTCTGATACATGACACCCGCGGCAAAGCCCGCCTCGAGGTGGACATCGGGGTTGACGATCGACTCCTTGAGGTACTCCTCGACCGTTGTGGCCGTGCCCTTGTACTCGGCCGACGCGATCGCGGCCTCGGCGCGGCCGACCACGCCCTGCTGCGACGGGCCGACGAGCGCGCTGCCGTCTAGCGTGTGGCAGGTGCTGCAGCCGGGAGCGCTGGCGGTGCCGATGGTGCTCTGCTTGAAGAGCGCTTCGCCGCGAGCCACATCTCCGGCGCCGTCGCCACCGCCGCCGCCACCGCACGCCGCGAGGGCCAGAGCCGCCGTCGCGAGACCGATCAATACAGACTTATGCATAGTGTCTTTCTCCTCCTAGAGAGACAGCCCAATGGGCTACCAAACCTTGAAGCCCGGCGACGTCAACTGTAGACGGGTCAACAACATATAGATCACGGGCCCGTAAGCCACCAGCACCAGGGCCACAGCCCCCACCAGCCAGGGCCTCCAGGTATCGAGCCAGGCCGGGGCGGGATGTCCTTCCGCGTTCTCGGCCACCGGCATCTCGATCTCACGGGTCAGCTTCTTGCCCGCAAACACCGTCATGCCGTAGTTGACGTACAGCAGGGTCACGCTGATGAGGAGTATGGTACCACCAAGCGCCGACTCGATCAGGAAGGGCGTCCACTCGGCCGATCCGTAAGGCGCCACACCCAGCGCCGAGCGCCGCGGCACGCTGTAGCGCAGACCCAGGATGTGCAGCCCGTTGGACATGAGGATCATGCCCAGGAAGTACGTCCAGGCCTGCCAGAGAGCGACTTTCTTGCTCCACAGCTCCTTGCCCGCCAGCTTGGGGATCAGCCAGTAGCCGATGCCCATGAACGAGAAGGCCACGCCTGTGCCGACCGTCAGGTGGAAGTGGCCGGGCTGCCAGGCCGTGTTATGCAGAACCAGGTTGAGGTCGTACGAGGCGTTGGCGATGCCGCTGATGCCGCCGAAGGCGAACAGGATGCCGGCGAGCGCCTGGGCCGTGAACGAGGGTTCATTCCACGGCAGCGCCATGATCCAGCCAAAGGTGCCCTTGCCGCCGCGCGCGCGGCCGGCGATCTCGAGCGAGGCCACGACGTTGAAGAGCGTCAGCATGCTCGGGAAGAACACGCTGTAGGTCAGCACCGCGTGCAGGGCCTTCCAGCCGGCCGGGATGCCCGGGTCGACGTACTGGTGGTGCAGGCCGAGCGGCGTCGACAGGATCAGGAAGAGCCAGAACGAAAGCCGCGCCAGCGGCTCGCTGAAGAGCTTGCCGCCCGCTTGCTTGGGCAGCATGCCGTACCAGGAGATATAGGCGGGAAGCAGCCAGAAGTACACAAGCGGGTGGCCCGTGAACCAGAAGAGCGTGCGCGCCAGCTGCGGGTCAGTGCCGGGGAGCAGGCCAAGCGACCACGGGATGTTGAGCGCGAGCATCTCGATCGCGACGCCGACCGTGCAGATCTGCCACATCACCATGGTGATGAGCGAGGCGAAGGCGATCAGCGGAGTCTGCTTGCCCGGGTTCTCCTTCTTCCAGGTGCTCCAGGTGAAGAGCAGGCCGTAACCCGTGATCCACGATCCGACCACGACAAGCGTCAGGCCGATGTAGAAGGCGGGATCCGCCTTCATCGGCGGATAGAAGGTGTAGAGCACTGTCGCGCCGTTGAGGAGCAGCGGCACGGCCGTGATCAGCAACCCGAGGGTCATCACGACAAGCGCCGTCGTGTGCAGCCACGGGTACTTGCTGGCGCGTTTGACGCTATGCGTGAAGGCGAACGTCAGGAAGCCGGTGATGAAGAAGGTCGTGAAGACCAGGGCATTGAGGATGCCGTGGATCGTTAGGCCTTGATAATAGCTCTGGATCCCGATCGCGCGCAGCGCCGGATACAGGTTGAGGCCGGCGTGCTCCCAGGTCTGGAACGGGCCAAGCAAGACGCCGATCATCAGCGCGCTGAATGCGATGCCGACGTGCCAGGCGGTGAGTCTGTTCTCGTGAGCGTACATGAGGTTTTCTCCGAAGCGCCTTACGGCGTAACGATGACCTGGCCGTACATGGTCTGATGGCCGACGCCGCAATACTCATGGCAGTAGAAGTTGTACGTGCCGGGCGTATTGAACGTCGTGCTGAGCTTTGAGATCTGGCCGGGCAACACCATGAAGTTGATGTTGGAGCCCTCGAGGTGGAAGCCGTGCTGGACGTCCTTTGTCGTGACGAAGAACGTCACCTTGGTGCCGACCGCCACCGTGATCTCCTTGGGCGAGAACGACCAGGTTTGCGCCAGGATGCGGGCTTCCATGTTTCCAGGGGACAGCTCGCGCAAACCGGGCTCGCCGAACGCCGTTGCGCCGGGCGTGGCGACCAGGTTCGGGTCAACCACACGATCTTCGGGGACAGGCAACTGGAAGCCATACGCAAAGCCGGCCGTGAGCACGGCGACCGCGAAGACGCCGATCATCGCGAAGCTGATGATGATCCAGATGCGCTCGATCGGGTGGATGTGAAGCTGCGTCTGGTTATTCATTGCGTCACCCCTCGCGACAGCATCGTGAGATAGGCGCTGCCCCACAACGCGACGACAAGTACCACGTAAATGACCAAGACGGTGATGGTCCCTTGCGGGGATTGTGGCTCTTTCAAGGCGTCCTCCTCGAATGAATGAGCATTACGGATAACACAGAAACAAGTGCGCCGCCTCGTACGCATAACGGGCGACACCCTCGCTGTTCTCGGCTTCTTCCATCAGCAGACGAACATCGCGCAGCACGGTCTCGAGCTTCGGCGTCGGCGTGCGATACTCCGCCCGCAATATCCCCCAACCATCGACCAGCATCAGGGCCGGGTCGTAGTCGAACCCGCCGGCGTCGTTTGGCCCGTAATATACCTCGAACCCGCCGCCGATCGCGTACTTCAGGCGGTTCGCCTCACCCGTCGCAAAGGCCCACAGCGCCGGGTCGGCGCCGGCTGCCCCGGCCATCGCGCGCAACACAGGCGGGCCGTCATGAACTGTGTCGAAAGAGATCGTCACCAACTGCACCGGCACCGTCATGCCCTCGGCCTTGAGCTGACGCTGGACCTCCTGCAGCACGGCTTGCGACCCGCGACACGGCGCCTCGCAGCGGCTGTAGCCAAAGCTGTAGAGCACGATCTTGCCCCGCAACGTGTCGCTGGTCAGCGACCTGCCATCCTGATCGACGAGCACGATCCCCGGGCCAAGACCGATGCGCGGCAGCACCTTGATCGGCTGGAGAATGGCGAAACCCAACGTGCCGATCACCATCACCGCGAGCGTCACATACAGCCCGCGCAGCAACCAGCGGGTCATGCGCCACCCACGAGATCCAGAGTCCAGCGGCCCTCGGCCTCGACCAGGTCCGCGAACGAGATTCGACCCAGACGCTGCCGCAGGTCAATGTTGAGGACATCCCAGATCGGGTGCACGCGGCAGTTCTCTTCGAGTGGACACAGATCGGGCCCGCGCACGCACAGGTTCAAGGCGATCGGGCCATCGATCGCCTCGATGACCTCAAGCAGCGAGATCTCGTTCGCCGGCCGGCTCAACCTGACCCCCCCGGTGATGCCGCGCTGGGTCTGGACGATGCCCACCCGCGCCAGACGCGTGAGGATCTTGGCGACAAAGCTGCCAGGGATGCTTTGACGTTCAGCGATATCACGCGAAAACGCCGCCTGCTCGTCTGGACGCAACGCGAGATCCAGGACCGAGCGCACGGCGTAGTCAGCCTGCCGGGTTATCATAGGGCCAGGTCACTCACGACAAGTTGGGTACAGAGTATCCAAGTTCGGTAACCTTAGTAAATGCTTAGAGAAATAGCTAGTGACGTTTGCCACAGTCAATTGGCTTGCTTCCTCACGACAGGCCCCGAAATCGCGGTGCTAAACTCGCCAACAGTCTGTGCGCCGAAATTGGCCCAAAGAGTCCGATTATTATGACATCTCCCACACCCTCCATCCGGAAGGGTCAGCGCCCCGCCCCCCGATCTGTTGGTTCGTCTACCGAGCCCCCGGTGGATCTTGAGGCGTTTCGACACCAGCGCTCGTCGCTCGAGCGCGCTCTGGAACGGCTGGCGCTGCTCGTGGAAGGGCCGCTGGAACGTTGGATCGCGGCGCCGCAACTCAACCCGCTCTATTACTCGGGGACGCTCAGCATCCTGTTGCTCGCAATCGTCGGCGTCACCGGGGTGTATCTCTTCTTCTTCTTTGGCTACGGCATCCAGGAGTCGTATCGCTCGGTCACGATCGTCGAAAGCCTGCTGACCGGCCGGACGATCCGGGCGATCCATCGCTACGCCTCCGGCGCCCTGCTGCTGACAAGCCTGATCCACGCCTATCGCTTGTTCTTCATGGGACGTTCCCGTGGGCCGCGCTGGCTCGCGTGGGTCTCGGGTGTGGCATCCTCCTTCATTATCTTTCTGGCAGGCGTGACCGGATACTGGCTGGTGATGGACCAGCGAGCTCAATTGATCACTCAATCGGCGCTGGCCACGATCTCGGCCATCAGCGCCGGCTGGGGCGAGGCGGCCGCAGCCTGGCTGGTGCGTATCGAGCTCAGCGGCGAGAGTGTGGCCGTCTTGTTTGCGCTCTTCGCCGTTCACCTCGTGCTCTTCTTGATCCTGGTCGGTTTTTTGTGGATCCATGTCCTGCGGCTACAGCGCCCCAAGATCCTGCCGGCCGTGTACTGGTTTGCGGCCGTGGTCGCGCTGATGATCGTGGGCGCCGTCCTTGTGCCGGCGGGTCTGCTTCCGCCAGCTGATCCCCAGGTCGTTGCGGGGCCGATCGACCTCGATCCGCTCTTTCTCTTCTGGCTCCCGGCATCGTTGGGCGGCCAGCCGCTGTGGGTCTGGGGCGTCGTGGCGCTGCTCCTGGCGGCCGTCTCCGCCATCCCCTGGCTCACGCGCTCGTCGAAGCAGATCGACCCGCCGGTCGTGGTCACCCCGGCGAAGTGCACGGGCTGTACGCTGTGCGCAGCCGATTGCCCGTACAAGGCGATCGTCATGGTGCCCCGCACCGACGGCCTGCACCACAAGTTCGTGGCCGAGGTGAAACCTGAGCTGTGCGTCTCGTGCGGGTTGTGTCTTGGCTCGTGCGAGTATGACGCGTTGACGCTCGGCCTGCAGACCGCCGAGACCCTGCCGCAGGTGATCGCGCACCGCATCGCAACGATCCGCCAGACAGCACCCGAGCAGCCGATCAAGATCGTGTTTACGTGCGAGCGCCACGCCGCGCAGGCCGGGCGCGGGTTCATCGACCGGACCCGCGAGGTGAACGGCCAGTTGCTCAGCGTGATCGCCGTGCCCTGCGTCGGCAGCCTGCAGCCTAACGACCTGATGCAGGCGCTCGACCTCGGCGCGGCCGAGACGAAGCTGATCGGCTGCCCGCTCGAGGACTGTGCGCAGCGCGAGGGCAACCTGTGGGCGCACAATCGTCTGACGCGCGAGCGCCTGCCTCGACTGCGCCGCGAGTACGCGGGCGCCGCGATCGCAGCGTCGTTCCCGGCGCCCGACGACTTCGGCAACTGCGTGACCCGACCGACCGCCGAGATCGCGGGGGCGGCGCCCTGGAACAACGGGCCGGAGCCCGATAAACTGCCGCGGGGGCTGGCCGTCATCAAAGCCTTCGGGCCGCGGCACTACGCCGCTGCCTTTGCATTCTTGGCCGTGATCCTGTTGGGCCAGGCCGTGCTGACACGCGTGCCCTTCACAGCGGGCGATCACGCAAACGCGTTGGCCCAGATCGTGCTGCTTGACCCGACCTCAGCCATCCGTTTCGCCGCGCGCGATGCCGACTCGCCGCTGACATTGGCCCTGATCCTGGATGGCTCCTTGGTCTGGCAGCGCACGCTCGATCCGCACGCCCTGGACGCAGGCACAGTCGGCCCGATCTATGTCGAGGTGCCCGTGATGCCCGGCGAACGCCGGTTGTGGTTTGGGGCCGTCTCGGCGAACGGCGACTACACCCTGGTGCTCGATCGCCGCGTGGCCGATTTCGCACCCGGCGCGATCGTGCGTGTGGCGCCGGCGGCCGACCTACTCGACAATCGCCTTGTGCGCTAAACGTCTCGTCCGGGCTTCTATGACCGGCGTGAGGAGAGCCTTGTGAAGAAACCGGTTATCGTCATCGTGGGCATGGTGGTGCTGGGCGTGGCATTGACCCTCGTCGCGGATCTGGCCTGGAACTGGCTGCGACCGCCGCAGCTCCACGGCATGGTGCTGCAATCGCACGAACGCGCCCTCGACTTCACGCTCAACGATGAGGCCGGCCAACCCGTGAAGCTCAGCGACTTCAGGGGCAAGCTCGTGCTGCTGTACTTCGGCTACACCTTCTGCCCCGATGTCTGCCCCGCGACGCTGGCACAGGTCAAAGAGGCGTTGGCCCAGCTCGGCGGGGATGCCGAGCGCGTCCAGTTGATCATGATCTCGGTCGACCCCGAGCGCGACACACCCGAGAAGGTCAGCGCCTACGTCAGGCAGTTCGACCCGCGCTTCATCGGGCTGACCGGCGACCCCGAGACCCTGACGCGCATCACCACGGCCTACGGTGTGGTCTACGAGCAGCACGAGGGTTCGGCCGCGACCGGCTACCTGATCGATCACACGGCCACGCTCACCATCCTCGACCGCGACGGCTACGTGCGCCTGATCATGCCCTTCGGCGTTACCGGCGTGGATATGGCAAGTGATCTGCGCTATCTGCTGACGCATTAGAAGCGGAAGGGCGAAGAGCGCGGGGGCGTTCGCCCCTCGCTCCTCGCCCTTCCCACTCCCCGCTCCCGCGCTGGCCTTACGGGCACTGCACCACGCCCTGGGCCCAGACGCAGCCGCCGCAGGCCGGGGCTGTGTTGCCGTAGCAATCCTCGAGGTTCTCTTCGGACATCTCGCAGCCGCCGCAATAGGTACACGGCGCAAAGGCAAAGCTCTGCACCTTTTCGCGGTAGGCCACATAGGCCGGGTCGAGCCAGATCTCGCGCAGACCACGGTCGCGGACGTTGGCGATCGCGTGCTTGTAGTTCTGGCGCGGCTTGCCGTTGAGGTAGGTGGTGTGGGTGTGCATCAACGGCCAGCACGGGCTGACATCGCCGTTGTACGCAACCGAGAGCGTGCCGCTCTCGACGTAGTTGCAGGCGTCGTTGGCGTCGCCCCAGTTGTTGCCGGCATAGTTGACGCTGTAGCCGGATTGGAAGGCCGCCATCAGCGCCTCACGGGTGAGTTCGTTGAACTCCATCTTCGGCAGGCTGAGCCGCGGCGTGACGCGCCCGGGCAGATAGGCCAGATTGCGCAACGTACGCGCATACAGCGTGTCGGCCTGCAGGGCCTCGGTGACCGGCAGCACGTTGCTGACGTTGAAGTGCATGGCCCCGAGCTCCTTGCCCATCTGGAGCACCCTGGGCAGGTCGGCGATGTTGCGGCGCATGGCCACGAACGTGATGCCGATCTCGGGCTTGGGGTAGTGCCCGCCCTTGCGCATCCGGCGGAAGCGCTTGAGGTTCTCGAGCACGCGCGGGAGCTCGGCGCCCAGCCGGACGTCGGCGTAGCTCTCGGGCGAGGCGCCGTCGATCGAGACCCAGAGCACGTCGAGCCCGGCGTCGATCAACTCGCGCGACCGCCGTTCGGTGAGCAGCGTGCCGTTGGTGATCATCTCGACCCGGGCGCCGAGCGCCTTGGTCCTGACGATCCACTCGACCGTGTGCCGGTTGACCAGCGGCTCGCCGATCCCGCCGAAGTACACGGTCGGCATCTCCTCGAGCTCGGCCAGCCCGGCCAGGACCGCGGCAAAGGTCGCTTCAGTCATCTTGCCCTGCGGCTCGTCCCAGCCGTGGCGGAAGCACGTGATGCAGTCGAGGTTGCAGTCGATCGTCGGCTCGACGTAGACCTTGGTCAGGTGCGTGGCCGGGCGGTGCAGACGCAGGCCGTTCTGGATCGTGTCGATCCGGGCCCGTGCGCCGGGGGTCAGGCCGAACTGCGCCGCGACCTCGGCCGGCAGCACAAGCCGGCCCTGCTCATCTACCTCGGCCCACTGCACCTTGGGGGCCGTGCTGATCGGGTTGCTGAATACCGGGATTTTCAGATCAAGCATGACATAACTCCAGACGATCCACCGACCACATCGCTCGACACGAGTTGAATTGTAGGAGCCCCCGCCGCGGCGGAACAATGACGGGTGTCATAAATCCGCTATGACCGGTCGGGAATAGGGCTGGGGGATTGAACCGCGAAGACGCGAAGAGCGCCAAGCTCAATCTTGGCGCTCTTCGCCCCCTGCACCACCGCCTGTATAATGACACCTCGTTGTTGCCCGTAAACAACATTTCGTTGCCCAAAGACAACTCCATGCTGGCACTCTACCAACGCCTCGCCGAAGACATCGCGGGCTGGCGCACCAGGGGCTACCCGACCGAGGCCTACCCGGCCCTGGCCGAGATCCTCGACTATCGGCGCGATCCCGACACCGCGCAATCGCGCTACCTGCGTGAGGCCCAGCGCCGCGTCCTCGAGACGTACTGGTACCTGCGCCTGCCGCTCGGCACCCCGCACATCCTCGATCTCTACCACCGGCTCTACCCAAAGCCGCGCGAGTTGCGCGAGGCGCTGCGCGATGTCGTCGAAGACGTCGGCATGGACGGATTGATCGAGAGGATCCGCACCGACGACGACGCTGCGCCCGCCGATCCGGTGGCGCGCGCGCATCGATTTGTGACCGATGGATCCTAAAGACTTCCCTCAACCGGCCGGCGAGCTGGTACAGCGCCTTTCGGGCGAGCAATCGTACTGGGCGTTTGTGCCCGCCTCGCTGCCGCCGGCGCTAACTTTCGACTCGGCCCTGGCCGGTTCGATCGGGGCAGCACGCGGCGCGCTGGGCGAACTGGCCGGCCTGGGTCGGGCGCTGCCCAACCCGGATTTGTTGATCCGGCCCTTCATCCAACGCGAGGCGCTTTCGTCCTCGCGCATCGAAGGCACGCGCGCCGATCTGAGCGACTTGTTTGCGTACGAGTCGGGCCAGCTCCTGCTGCCGGGCCTGGTGGGCGAACCTGCCTCAGAGCCGCATGTGCGTGACGTGCTCAACTACATGCAAGCGCTACAGCAGGGCCTGGAGCAGATCAAGACCTTGCCTGTCAGCCTGCGCCTGATCCGCGACCTGCATCGGACGTTGATGACGGGCGCGCGCGGCGAACATCAGGCCCGACCGGGCGAATTCCGACGCGGCCAAAACATGATCGTCGGAAGCGGCGGCGAAACCCTGACGACCGCGCGTTTTGTGCCGACGCCGCCCGACGAGCTGCAGCAGGCGCTCAACGCGTTCGAGGCGTTCGTGCACACGGGTGTTGGGCACGACCCGCTGGTTCGTTTGGCTCTGCTGCACTACCAGTTCGAGGCCATCCATCCGTTCGGCGACGGCAACGGCCGCATCGGCCGTCTATTGATCACGCTGCTGTTGGTGGACTGGGAGCTGTTGCCGCTGCCGCTGCTGTACCTGAGCGATTACTTCGAGGCGCATCGACGCGAGTACAACGACCTGTTGTTGGCCGTCAGCCAGCGCAGCGCCTGGGCCGAGTGGGTTAAATTTTTTCTGCGTGGCATTCACGAGAAATCAAACGACGCTGTCATGCTGATGCGCCATCTGCAGGATTTGCAGATCCAATGGCGCAACCAGGTGAGCGTAGCCCGACATTCGGCGCTGCTTCCGAAGCTCATCGACAGCCTGTTCCAAAACCCGGTGCTGTCGATCCCGATGGCGCAGCGCACCCTGAACGTGACGTATCGCGCTGCCAAGCTCAACGTGGACAAACTCATCGGGCTGGGCGTCCTTCGCCCGATCGGTGACACAACCTACGGTAAGGCTTTCCTGGCTGAGGCGATCTGGAAGGCTTTGCATGACGGTCCGCCAAGTCAGGGGGTGTAAATTATACTTTTTTGCCAAAAAGTATAATTTAACAACCGGGAATTATCACAAAGTGCAATTTCAACTTATTGTCAACTCTTAATTTCTTGGCTGACTCCAAAACCCTGCCCTCAGACCCGCCAAAGGCCGCCCGATGCTATCCTGGGTCGGCAAGCGCCCGCTCAACCGCGTGACGGCCTTCCCGGCCCAGAAGGTCGAGGCTTTCGCGGCGCCGACTACGTCCGCAAGGTACAGCTGCGCGGCGTCTCCGTCTCGGCCAGGCTCGATGGCGAGACCTACACCCTCGGCGAACAGATCCAGTACAGCGACATCTGGCCAAGAAGCTGGTCAAGATCGTGCCCTTCACCCACCCGCTCTCGCCGCTCGACCTCGAGGAGGTCAAGCGCGAGCTCGAGGCCCGGCCCTATGAGGACCGCGCCATCGTGCTGGTCTGTCTGGGCCTGGAGCTGGCCGCGCAGAGCTGGCTCGACGACTGGAACCGCCTGCGCAAAGGCGACGCCGCCAACAAGCTCGAGACTATCGAGCTGCGCACCGACCCCAAGTACGGCAAGCTCATGGCCCACCAGCCGGCCTCGGCCCGCGTCAAGATCGCGCGCAAAGCCGGCGAGAAGGTCATCGTCGTCGAGATCACGGATTTCATCAGCCCCACGATCCTCGAGCGCCTGGAGGTCGATCTGCCGCTCTTCCGCGCCAGGATCACGGATTGGCGCAGCCAGGTCGATACGGTACTGATCGACACCGCCTACGACGGCCAGGTCTTCAACGTGGCGCTCTCCGACGTACCCGAAAGCAAAGACGACCTCGTGGCCGGCGCGTACACGCTGCCGGCGCCAACCGGCGAGACCCTGGTCGCCGTCAAGATCGTGGACATGCTCGGCGAAGAGGTGATGGTGACC
>Ga0209573_1001931_pt1 | contig 28861 bp, 22 predicted proteins | sample TNRBio252014_DNA_FD_185870 | JGI IMG/M metagenome (GOLD analysis project Ga0209573, IMG submission 185870) | Wastewater treatment Type I Accumulibacter community from EBPR Bioreactor in Madison, WI, USA - TNR Reactor_6/25/2014_ DNA (SPAdes)... | ecosystem: Engineered > Bioreactor > EBPR >...
ACGAGGAGCGAGCCGGCGACGCACTCCGTCGCCCCGATCGTTTCCTCGATCCTCGAAAAGTTGGCCAGGCGGTCTTCCCAGGCGATGTCCGTTTGTATTCCGACGACGGTCATTGAGTCTCTCAATTGCAACTCTGCTTCTCAATTCTGAAATTTATCGCTATTTCAGTATTTCCTCAATGGAAATTTAATAGATTCCAGATTCAGTTCAGTGGCCTTAATTACAAATAATAATGGTTGTTATAGTAAATGCAAGAATCAAGCGGTTAAAAAATGCCTTTCCCGAATGCTTTCGCCTTGTAGAAGGGTTGGGGAAGCGATCCAATTGCAGGCTTTATGGATATCGCCCGACGTCTCCGCCTCGATTTCAGCCCCGCCTTTTGGGCGATGGTGGCGATCTGGGGGATGTCCGAGTTTTGCTTCGAATATTCCGGGGGAGACTATCCGTGGTCGGTGGACACTGCAATCGCCCTTGGAATCCAGTTTTGCCTCCTTTGGTGGGTCTGGTCGGATTCGGTGCGTCGGCGTTACGCGCTGATGCCAGTCTGGGGCACCTGGATGGTGCTGGATGTTGGCACTCCGTCCCTTGTATATCTTTTCGCCTCCCGCGGCTGGTGGGGACTTGTGACGCTGCTGCTCTACGGAGGGGTCTTTACCCTGACAAGTATCCTGATCCGGCTGCTGGTATGAGGAGCGCTCGATCGGGAGCCTTGGGGCCTATGACGGCGGCATGGGCGAGTTCCGCATAATAGGGTGACGTCGCGATCAATTCCTCATGCGTGCCGTACGCGAGAACTTCACCGTCTTTCATCACATAGATCCGGTCGGCTTCGACAATGGTGGAAAGCCGGTGAGCGATGACGAGGCAGGTGCGGTTCTGGCGCAGCTTTTCGAGGGCCTCCTGGATGAGATGCTCGCTCTTGTTGTCGACCGCACTGGTGGCTTCGTCGAGAAGGAGAATCGGCGCGTCTTTCAAGAAGGCGCGTGCCATGGCGAGGCGTTGGCGCTCTCCGCCGCTGAGGCGCATGCCGCGTTCGCCGGCCTCGTGATCGAGTTGGCCCTCAAGTCGCTGCACAAACTCGTCGGCGCAGGCGAGACGCAGAGCCGACCAGATCTCCTCGTCGGTCGCGTCGTGTTTGCCGAGGAGGAGATTGCCCCGCACTGTCGTGGCGAAGAGAAAGGCATCCTGCGTGACGTAGGAGATCGCATCGCGGAGGCTGATTTTGGAGTAATCGGAGATTGACCGGCCGTCGAGAAGGATGCGACCGCGCTGCGGATCGTAGAAGCGGTTGAGGAGCTGGAAGACGGTGCTCTTGCCCGATCCCGTCGCGCCGACAATGGCGACGGTCTGTTGGGGCAGCACTTCGAGGGAAACCCCGCGTAGGATGGTGCGGCCGGGGCCGTAGCCGAATCCGACTTCCTCGAAGCGGATTTCGCCGTGCACGGTTCCCAGAGGCTCGCCTGCTTCGAGATCTTCCTCTCCCGTTTCATCGAGCACCTCGAAGACGCGCCGCGCGCTCGCCATGCCGGTGACGAGATTCTGGTTCACCCCGTGAAGTCGCGTGATCGGCTCATAGAGGAATCCGGTGAGGAGGATGAATTTCATCAGCTCGCCAATAGTCAGGGTTCCCTCGATGCACCAGGCCGAGCCGATGGCGAGGAGGATGACGAGGCCCATGCTTCCGAGGAAACTCATGAGCGGACCGTAGACGGCGGCGGCGGCCATCATGCGCAACTGCACCGCGCGCAGCCCCCGGCTCGTCGTGTTAAAGCGCTCCTGTTGGCCGTCCTCGTAGGTGTAGCTCTTGATCTGGCGGATTCCGGCGACGGTGTCGAAGAGCATCGCGTTCATCTCTCCGGACGCCTCGCGGGCACGCTTTGCGCGGGGAGCGAGGAGATGGGAATAGATCCATCCTCCCGCCGCAAGGAGCGGGGTCGGGAGGAGGATGAGCCAGGTGAGCGGTACGTTGGTCAGGAACATCACCACCGCGGTGATGACGATCTGGAGGATCGCGGTGACGCCTTGCTCGATCCCTTCGAGGACGATGCGCTGCGTCGCGGGAACATCCTCGGCCATGCGGGTGAGGACGTCTCCCGAGCTCTGGCGGTCGAACCAGCCGAGGCCGAGCCGTGCGATCTTGCGGTGGAGCTGTGCACGGAGATCGTAGATCATGCGCTGTTCGAAAACCGAGTTCACCCGCGTGCGGAGGTAGAAGAGAAACTCGCGGGCCGCGTAGGCGGCGAGAGCGAGACCGGCGGCCTGCCCGATGAGTTCCGACCGCTTGTTCGGGATGATGTCGTCGATGAACCACTGCATCACCCCCGGAAAGACGAACATCAGGAGTGTGCCGCACACCGCGAGGAGGAACTGGAGCAGGGCGATGCGCCAATGCCCGGAGGCAAAGGCGAGGAGACGGCGGGCTGGGGAGGGAGGAGTCAAAGGCAAGCTGGCCAATCTGGCCTTGTCAGGTGGATGGCGCAAGAGGTGTGCCAGCTCATTTCAATTGAGATTCTTGCTGACAGCCGGCCTCTCCCACGGTGTAATTCGCGGAATGAAAACTCCCTTTGCTCTCGTCACCCTTCTGACCACGTTGGCGGTGCCCTCTGGTCTCCCGCTCTTCTCGCAAGAGAAGACAACGCCCGCCGGAATCGATGTCAGCGCCAAACCCATCGAGGGAGCCGAGGTGATCATCGACGGAAGCCGCGGAATGCTCGATGACAAATGGATCTACTGGGAAGGTCCCCGCTTTGCCTCGGCCATGCCGATCAAGTGGCAGATCGTGGAAGATCCGATCGACGGGGGGACCTGTGTGATGACGGACGATCCGGTGGCCAAAGGTGGCAAGTATGGTACGGCCGACATTGTCACCAAGAAGCCCTACCGGGATTTCCGTCTCCACATCGAGTTTCTCATCATGAATCCGCGCGGCAATTCCGGGGTCTACCTGCAGAACCGCTACGAGATCCAGATTTTCGACGGCGACAAAACGAAGCACGGGATGGGGGCCGTCATCAACGAGTCCGAGTCACCCTATCATGCCTACCACGGCATCGGAAAATGGAACGCCTACGACCTCGTCTTCCGCGCGGCGCGATTCGGTGACGGGAAGATGACGGAGAAGCCGCTCGTGACGATGTATTTCAACGGAAAGAAGGTCCACACCAACCAGGTCATCAACAAGGTCTGGGGAGGTCCGAATTCCGGGGTCGATGGGGGCAATGACGACGGGTTCGGCATCACCGACACGCCTCAGGGCCTGAAGCTGCAGTGCGAGGGACACGACGTCCGCTACCGGAACGCGTGGATCAAGGAACTGAACCTCGAAAAGGCGGACACGGATTTCTGAGCCGCGGTCCTTGTTTTCCCCGCGGATCGAATCAGGGCGCGGCGGGCTTCTTCGCGGCGGGCGCGGGAGCCGGCTTCGGCGCGACGTAGGGAGGATTCGTGTAGGCGCCGGGAGCGGTTTGCTCGAGATTGGGGGCGACGTCCGCTTCGATGTCGCCGAGCGCCCACTTCGTGCCTCCGACGAGGATGTCCTGGAAAACGGGATTCGTCCAGACGTCCTCGCGATGTCCCATCGCGGTGTAGTAGACCCGTCCCTTGCCTTCCTTGCGGGCCCAGGTGCTGGGGTAGGGCGGGCGTTCGTATTCTACGCCTTCCATCGAGGGCGCGTCGATCACGCTGAGGACGTGGATGTCGGGATTGAAATCCTTCAGCGAATACCATTCCTCGGGGAATCCGTATTCCTTGCCGACTTTTTCAAATCCGGGGAAGGTCGGATCGGTGACGGTGTTCTTGGCGTCCTGCTGTTTGCCGTGCTTGATGAACTCGCCACCGAGAAAACGCACGTAGGGGTCGGCGGCCTCGCCGTGATTCTTGTAACGGTCCGGCCCTTTGAGCGACTCGTTCGCGGTGTGGAAGGTGTCGCTCGCGGAGTGGGTGCCGAGGAATCCCTTGCCGCTCTTCACGTAGTCGAAGAGCGCCTGCTTGCCCTCCATCGTCATCGGAGGATTGCCGTCGGTGCCGGGGCTGCAGAGATCACCGGTCGTGTAGAACATCACCGCGTCGAACTGGGCGAGATACTCCGGAGAGAAGAGGGAGCCGTCCTTTGAAAAGGTGAACTCCCATCCGTTCTTCTTGCCGAGTTCCAGCAGGACCTTCTCGGCGTGGCTCGGCTTCCCGTCCTTCCACGAAATCACCGAATGCTCGTAGCCGCTCGACTTGGTGAAAAAGAGAATCTTCCGCGGCGTCGAAACGGCGAGGACCATGGGCACGATCACGGCCGTGGCGAGCAAGGCGAGGAGCAAGGGATAGCGGGATTTCATGAAGTGAAAGCGGTTGAAAGCCTACCGATGGATCGCTCAGGCGAAAAGGTCAACGACCGGTTTGCCCTTGTTGCCGACGGTGAAGGGACGCTGGCTCGGTGAGTAGACGATCTCGTCCAAAGGCAGGCCGAGGCTCCACGCGACCGTCGCGAGGAAGTCCTGCACGGTCACTTCCTTGTCGGCGACGGCGTGGCCCTCCTTGTCGCTCGAGCCATGGACGAAGCCGCCCTTGATGCCGCCTCCGGCGAGCAGGGTCGAGAAGACCTTGGGATGGTGATCCCGTCCGCCGTTGTCATTGATCTTCGGCGTGCGGCCGAACTCCGAACAAAGAACGACGAGGGTGCTCTCGAGGAGCCCGCGCGACTGGAGATCGGCGAGCAGGGCGGAGAGAGCGACATCGAGTTCCGCGCCCTTCTCCGCGATCTCTTCCTCGATGTTGTTGTGCATGTCCCAGCCGCCTCCGGCGACTTCGACGTAGCGGATGCCTTTCTCGACGAGGCGCCGGGCGAGCAGGAACCCCTGGCCGAGCTTGTTGTCGCCGTAGCTCGCGCGCAACTCCTCGGGTTCGTGATCAAGCTGAAAAGCTTCGAGATCGGTGCTCGACATGAGCCCGACCGTTTTTTCGTAGAACTGGGTGTAACTCTTCACCGAGGTGGTCTGGAATCGCTCGCGGAAATCCGAGTCGAGTTCGTTCAACATCGCGAGACGCTTTTCCATCACCTCGGGCGCGACCTCGCTCTTGGAATACTGGAGGCCCGATTCAGGATCGAGAATGGGGAGAGGGGAGTAGCTCGCGGAGAAGAAACCGTTCCCATTCTGCGGCTGGCGGTTGATGCAGACGCTCGAGGGAAGGGTGGTGTGGCTCGCGCCGTTGAAGTGCTGGGCCCAAGCGCCGATGTTGGGATGCTTGATCGTGCCGCGCTGCTCGTAGCCACTGCGAATGAGATACTGTCCGCTCGCATGGACCCCGGTCTTCGAGGTCATGCTGCGGATGAGGCTGATTTTGTCTCCGTGCTTGGCGAGATTCTCCATCGTGCCGCCGAGTTGGAAACCGGCGTTCGTCGAGATCGGAGCCTTGGGACCCTGCGTCGCCCCCTCCTTCGGATCGAGCGTGTCGATGTGGCTCATGCCCCCGACCATCTGGAGGAAGATGATGTTCTTCGCCTTTCCAAAGCCGGGACCGCCGAGGAATTTGGTTGTGGCGTTGACTTCTTCGGCGCTGAAACCCGCGCGCGCCGCTCCATGGAGAACGGTGACGCCAAGCGCGGCCTTGGCCCAGCGTTCACAAAAGGCCCGGCGGCTGAGCGGGTCGAGAGAGTTCTGAAGTTTCATGGGGATGCGGGAGAAGGGATGGAGTTACTCGACGAAAACGAATTCGCGGGTGTTGAAGAGCACCCAGGTGAGGTCGCTGAGGGAAAGACCGTTCTTGAGCCCGTCGGCGGCGGTGGCGAGTTCCTCGGGGCGGGGCTTCCGGCTGAAGAAACTCAGGTAAAGGCTCTCGACCTGCGCTTCGGGTGTGGCCATCGCGGCGGCGGTTTCGATGGCGAGGGAGTTGGGCTGACCGATGACTTCCTGAGCCTCGCCGTTCATGAGCATGAGCACTTGCGGGATGCTGCCCTCATCGCTCTGGCTGTCGGCGATCTGACGATCGCTCTGGCCGAACATGCGGAGGAAATGTTGATCCTTTTCGGGCTGCGGCAGCTCCGAGGCGCGGGCGAGGACGAGACCATCGCGGACCGGGGGAGCGAGCGTGAAATCCTCTTCTTCGGAGGCGGCCGGAGCCATTTTCCGTTTGCGATTCTTTTTGCCCTTGGCCTTCGGCGTTCCGCCCTTGCCCGCATACTGGCGCATGTTGTTGACCGCGTTCTCGATCTGGGATCGGATTTCTTCGGGAGTGGAATCCCTGCCAAAGTCGATCTTCATCACCTCCGCGTATTTCTCCCCACGATGTCCCTTGAACTGATCCACATCCTCACCCACGACGAGGGTGGCGCAGGAATCCCACGCCTGCTCCGCGCTCATGCGGCGGAGGATGGGGCCGGGGAACAGGTAGGGCGTGTTGTCCGCGAGATCGTAGCTGGTCGCCTCGCGTTGGTAGGTCTGCGTGTTGTAGAGCAGACGCATGAACTCCTTGAGATCGAAATTGAGCCTCACCATCTCAGCGGTGAGATGATGGAGAAGGGCGGGATTGACACTGGCCTCGGGATCATCCAGATCCGTGACCGGCTCGCGGACGCCGACGCCGAAGGCGCGCTTCCAAAGCCGGTTGGCGATCGTCATGGCGAATCGCGGGTTGTCGGGTGAGGTCATCCAGTCGGCGAACTGCGTGCGCAATTCGACATCGCTCGCGGAAGAGCCCGGATTCCGTGGGGGAGTCTTCTCGTCACCCCAGACGATCAGTTTCGGGGCAACCGGATCGCCGGGTTTGGCGTCATCGTATTTGTAGTCGTCCGGCAGTTTCAGATCGTTCGTGCCGGTGTCGACGACCGCCATGCCGTTGACCCGGAGGATGTTTTTGGCCTGTTGCTGGAGGCGTTTGTCGTCGATCGAAGCGAGCGCCTTTCGCATCATCGGCGGGTTGCCGCCTTTCGCGCCCTTCGCGCCGTACGTCTCGGTGGCCCCGAAGAAGGCCGCCATCTCATAGAACTCCATCTGGGTCCACTCGGCGAAGGGATGGTCGTGACACTGGGCGCAGGAGACGTTCGCGCCGAGGAAGGTGCTGAGGGTGAGGCTGAGATTGTCGAGCCTCATGCCCGCATCGCGGAGCAGGTAACCGGTCGCTCCGTTGTCGAGGAGCTTGCCGTCGGCCGCCATCATCGCGTGGACCATCTTGTCCCACGGTTCATTGACCGCGATCTGGGTTTTCAACCAATCCTGGTAGGTGTAGTAGCGCACCTTGTTGGCCTCGTCGGCGACACGCATCATGTCCGCGAAGTAATTGAAGAGGTGGCTGCGATAGCCGTCGGAATTCAGGAGTTGGTCGATGACCTTGGCCCGCTTCGAAACACTCGGATCGTTGATGAACTCGAGGGCCTCCTCGCGGGTCGGGATGCGGCCGGCGATGTCGAGATAGACCCGCCTGACAAACTGCTCATCCGAAGCGAGAGGATTCGGCTTCAGTTGTGCCTTTGCCAGGCCCGCATTCACGAGTTGGTCGATGCGGGCGGCGGCTTGGGCGAGCCGGGGATCGGCGGGGATTCCAAGCCCCTCCGGTTTCAGTGTTTTGGCCATCTCCTGATCGGCGGGAGAGAGCCGCTCGAGCGGCAAGCGGTGGACGTAGCCATCGCGGATTTGCAGGAAGACCTGACCGTTCTCGATGCCGCGGAAGGTCGCCTCGAGGGTCTTGCCCCGGTTGTCCGTCCAGGTCCGGTAGACCGTGTTGCCGTCCGGAGCCGTCACCGGCGCGGCTTCCTGCCCGTGGGCGTGGGAGAGTAAAAGACAAAGCAGCGAAAAGAGGAGGCGCGTTTTCATGGCATGGCTTCCGGAGGAAGACGGACTCCACCTTAAACGACGCGATCGCGGAGGAGTTGCGCGGGATCTCGACGAATCACCTGAAGGACGGGTCGCCGCGCTCGCCTGTGGCGGCGTTTCTCAGCCCAGCACGCTTAAGAGGGGAATCAGGAGAAGCACCAAAAGCACGAGCGATCCCATCACGATCCCGAAGATGGCGCGGCCCATTCCGTGTTTCGGATGATCCGTTTGCCGGCTCCTGCGGATGTCGCGGATCGCGAGGAGGCCGAAGATCAGGGCAAAGGGAGCGCCGATGAGAATTACCGAAAAGAGCCCGGCGTATCCCGCCGCGATCGCCCAGCCCGAGCGACCGACCGGCATCAGCATCCGCATGCCCGCATCTTGCGCCGGATCGAAGGGACGGGGCGGGGGCGGCAGAGAAGGAGGCAGTTGGGGAGGAGTGGGCATGCGCGGCGAGGGGGCGGGGAAGGCGGGATTCAGGCGGAGGAGATTCCCAGAACCGTTCGCATGTCGCGATCGACACGGGTGAGTTCCTCGACTCCGCCGCCGCGTACCTCGGCGGTGGCCCAGCCGTGGTATTGGATTTCGGCGAGGGCGGCCCGCACCTGGGGCCAATCGACGTTTCCTTGGAGAAGGTCGCAGTTCTTTCCGGTGGTGTGATCGTGATCTTTCACATCAATCTTGAAAACGAGGTCGCCGAGTCCGCGAATCCAGCCGGCGGCCCCTCCGTCGAAGCGGTCGTGATTGCCGATGTCAAAGAAAGCGCCGATCCAGGGACTGTGGAATGACGTGAGGTAGTCCTTCCAGGCGCCGAGGGTTTCGCCGTGGCCGTTGCCGACGTTTTCACAGGCGATGCGCACTCCGAGGCGCGAGGCGGCGGGCAGGGCCTTGAGCAATTGCTCGCGGCTGCGTTCGCCGACCTGCTCCGCGTTTTCACGCTCGGGATCGGTGGCCTTGCCGACCACCTGCAGCACGGTCGAGGCCCCGACGGCGTGGGCGAATTCGATCGCGCCGATCGTGTTCCGCAGCGCCGCCTCGCGCACCGCCGGATCGGGATCGCTGAGCCGCACCTCCCAATGTTCGGCGATGTTGACGTTGTGCACCGGCAGCTCGTGCGCGTCGCGGGCCCGCTTCACCTCATCCGCCACGTAGACTCCGGGACCGGTCAGGGAAATGCCGTCGAAGCCCGCGGCCTTGGCGACGCGGAAGAGCTCGTCGGTGCTCGAGCCTTTCGGCAGACGCACCATAGCCCATTTCACGGCGGTGAGGATCGTCGGGGTCATGAGGGGTGTTTGTCAGGATCAGGGAAAGGCTTTCTTCAGCTCCTCGTTCACATTCGTGCCGTCGGCCCAGATCGTGACGAGGTAGCGTGGAGGTTTCGCCTCGCTGTCGCGGGTGGTGCGCACGACGATGTCGGTCGCGTCGGTGAGGAGTTCGCGGAGCTTCTTGATGCGGTCGTTGTTCTTGGCGCGGACATCGGGCTCGAGGCCAGCCCCTCCGGCGTCGAGCAGGGCGAGGACCTGGTTGTGGGTCCAGACGCCGAAGCCGAGATCGATATCGAGGGCGAGATGCTCGCCGTCGACGATGCGGACGAGTTTCGCCCAGTAGACGTAATTCGGCTCGGGAGGATCTTCGGCGCGAAGCGCGGGAACGGAAAGGAAGAGCGTCAGCAGGAGGAGCAGGCGGGGGAGGAAGGAACACTTCATGCGCCGAGCTTGAGCCGATCGGCGCCGGGAGGCAAGCACCGAAATGCTCACGGGCGGGCGTGAAGCGGCCAGAGGATCAACAGGGGCGACCCGGCGAGACAACCCTGTTGAGTCTCCTCGCGAAGCCCCTCACACCCGCGCCGCCATCGAAGTCGTCACGAGGGAACTCAGAGGCATGAGGATCGCGGCGAGGAGGGGGCTCATGAGTCCGGCGAGGCAGAGGGCGATGGCGCCGAGGTTGTAGAGCAGGGCGACGGTGAAGAGTTTCACGACCTGGTGCTTCCGGCGGGTCGCGGCGTCGAGGAGCAGGGGGATGGCGTGGAAACCGCGGCCGGTGAAGACGAAGTCGGCTCGGTTCTCGATCGCGCGGATGCCGGTGGCGGGCGAACCGGTCGCGGCGGCGGCTTCGAAGGCGAGGCCGTCATTGCCGCCGTCGCCGACGTAGAGGGTTTTGTCAGGACCCTCGGCGGTGATGAAAGCGGCTTTCTCCGCAGGCGTAAGATTGGCGTGCACATCCGCGGGATCGAGGCCGAGCTTGGCGGCGGTGGCGGCGACACGCTCGTGATCGGGATCACCGCTGAGGATGCGCAGACGGAAACCGCGACGTCGGAGCTGGCGGAGCTGCTCGATCGCTCCATCGCGGATTGCTTCCTCGAATGCAAAGGCGGCGACGGCCTGACCATTGCGCGATAGGACGCAGGCCTCTCCATTCCCTTCGGCGGCCCAATCGCCACGTCCGAGCCGCCAGGTGACGCCGTCGTCGGTGAATTCGACACCTTTGCCCGGGACTTCTTCGAAGATCCCGGGAAGGTCATTTCCGCCACCGCCGAAATGCGCCACGATCACTTCGCGCAGGGCGCGTCCGACGGGGTGGTGGTTCGCTTCGGTGAGGCGCCGGAGGGCGGCGAGCAATTCGTGATCGAGGCGGTCGATCGCGGTGGGATCTGTAAGGCGCTTGACGGGCTCGGTGAGGGTGCCGGTCTTGTCGAAGTCGAGGCGGGTGATGGTTTTCAATCGCGACCAGAGGGAGTGGCGGCGGATGAAGAGTCCGTGTTTCTTGAGTTTCGCGAGGAGGATCTCGTCGAGCAAGGGAAGGGCGAGTCCGAGGGCACAGGGGCAGGAGACGACTAGCACGGAAATGAGGACCTGGAGGGAGGAGGCGATCCCTTTTCCGGCGGCGAGCCAGGCCCCGGCTCCGGCGAGGGCGACGAGGATGACGGTGATGAGATAATACTTCCGGATGGGATGGGTCGAGGAGGCGGCGGAGTGCTCATCGAAATCATCGTCGGCGGGTGCGAAGAGCTGCTCGAGGAAGGACCCGCCGTAGCCGTGCCCGGCGGCGACGCGCAGGGGATGGGATGAGCCGTTGCGGGCTCCTGCGGGGATGCGCTGTCCGGTGGTGTAAAGGACGGGCTCGGGTTCGCCGTTGATCCAGTCGAGATGGAATTTCGCGGGTTCGGACTCGAGGACGGACTCGACCGGAACCATGCCGCCGGGTGCGATCTCGAGGTGGTCGCCTGCGCCAATGCGGGCGAGGGGGATGCGTTCGCGGTCGCCGTTGCCTCCGAGACGGTGGGTGGTGGTGATCTCGCGTTCGCGCGCCCAGAGCTGGCGGCGGTTGCGGTCGAGGAGACGTAGATGGATGTAACGTCCTGACAACATCAGAAATGCGAACATCGCGACGAAGTCGAAATAGAGCAATTCTTTCACCCCGAAAATCCACCCGGCGACGGACCCTAGCCACGCGACGATGAGGCCGAGGGAAATGGGCACGTCCATGTGGAGGGCGCGCAATTTCAACGAGCTGAGGGCGCGCTGGAAGAAGTAGGAGCCTCCCACGGCGAGGGCGAGAGTGGAGGAGGCGAAGGAGACGAGGGTGAAGAGACGGGAGAGCTCCGAGCCGGTCTCAAGCCCGAGATAGGATGGCAGGGTGAAGGCCATCGTGTTCATCGCGAGCCCGGCGGTGACGCCGAGACGGGTGAGAAGGGCGCGGCTTTCCTGCGGGGCCTCCTCGTCCTCGGGGCGGCAGATCGAGGCGGGGTAACCGTAGCGATGGAGGTCGCGCACGAAATCGAGGGCGGCGAATTCGCCGGGATTCCACCAGAGGGTGAGGGTCGAGCGCGAGGTGTCGCTGCTCATGCGCAGGGCTCCGGAATGCTGGCGGAAGAGGTGATCGACGAGCCAGACGCAGGCGGTGCAGGAGAGATTGCCGAGGCGCAGGGTGAGCCGGGCCGGTGAGTCGGGCGAGGGGCGATGGGTCTCGGCTTCTTCGATGGCCTCGGAGATCTCCTCGAGCTGGTCACCGGCGGGATCGAGGGCGGCGGCGGGCTGGAGGACGCGGCGTCCGAGCAGCTCGTAGAAGGATCCGAAGCCGCCCGACTGGATGAGATCGTGGACGACACGGCAACCCGAGCAGCAGAATTTTTCCGTCTGGAAGCGTGGCTGGAATCGGTTGCCGCAATGGTCGCAGCGACGTTCCTCAAGGGCGATAGGTCCGGGAAGAGAGGTTTCTGTGAGGATGGCGCTCATTCGACTTCGTTGAGGCAGCGGCAGGCGGCGCTGTCGGGATCGAGGCCTTGGCCGAGCAACTGCGGGTAATGCCACATCAGGGAAAGGGCGGCGGCGGCGGCTAGACCGCGTTTCGCGTAGAGGAAGCCGCGGTCGCCGAGTTTGCGGTTCACCCACGAGGAACCGATTTGCACGGCCCAGATCGCGGGGAGGGCGCCGAGGCCGAAAGCGACCATGGTCTCGATGCCGCGCACGGTCGATCCGGTGGCGAGGGCGAGGGCGAGCATCGCGTAAAGCGGTCCGCAGGGGAGCAAGGGGGTGGCGAGGCCGATGACCCCGGCGCGGACGAGCGGGGGAAAGTTCAGCGTCTTCACACGGATCTTCATCATCATTCGGCCGAGTCCGGGAATGGCACCGAGCCGCTTGTCGAGACCGAAGACGATCGCGAGGAGGAAGAGGACGAGGAGCACCGGGAGCCAGGGAACTCCCGCGGGGTTGAAGGCGAAACCCAACCGGCTCCCAAGAAATCCCATGGTCCCGCCAGCGATGCCGTAGCCGAGGAGGCGGGCGAAATGATAGAGGCCGACCGAGGCGAGCGCGGGTCCGCGTCCGGCGATGCCGAGACCACACGTGAGCAGCCCGCACATGCCCGCACAGTGGAGACTGGTGGCGAGTCCGGCGACAAAAAGTCCGCCGAGGGTGAGGGTTGCGGGGTCCATGGTCGGAATACGCGAAGCGGATAGACGGAGCGTAGCGAAGTCAATTCGGAGGTCAGCGGTCAGCGGGTCACGGGCGTTGCCAATTCTACGTTGGCGGGACGACGGTCGGTGGCGATCTTCAAGAGCACGGTCCAACTCGCGATGAGGATCACGAAGGCGAAGACGATCCAGAGCCAGGGGCGCTTGCGGAGGAAGTTCATCGGCGGGCGGGTGGGGGAAGTAACAGGTGGATGGTTTGGCGGCGCGCCTCTTGGTTCAAAGAGCATACGCGCTGGGGCCGAGAAATTCGATGTTATCCTCGATCTCGAAATCGCCGGGGGTGATCCGGCCTTTCAGCTCGATGCGGAATTCGCCCTTGTAGGCGGGTTTGGGGACCTGGATGATGAGGGTTTTCATCGTCTCTTCGCCGGGCTGCAGGGTGATGACCTCGTCGAGTCCGATGACCTGGGCTCCTTCGGGGAGTCCCTCGAGGCGAATGCGGAATTCAGTGGGCTGCTGCTGTTTGGTGATGAGCTGGAGCCGGTATTGATTCCGCACGCCTGCTTCCTCGACATAGTAGGGCTGGCCCTGCATGCGGATGAGTTCGGCCTTGGCGGAGTGCAGGGTGGTGAGGAACAGGCCCAGCACGGTGAGTCCGAGGAACATGAAGCCGGTGTAAAGAATGGTGCGGGGCCTGACAAAGCGCTTTTTCCCTCCGGCGAGTCCGTTGAGCGAGTCGTAGCGGACGAGTCCCTTGGGGCGGCCGACTTTCTCCATGATCTCGTCGCAGGCGTCGACGCAGGCGGCGCAGCCGATGCACTCGAGCTGGAGGCCGTTGCGGATGTCGATGCCGGTGGGGCAGACTTGGACGCAGCGGCTGCAGTTGATGCAGGCTCCGGCATTGGGGTCGCTCACCTTGCCGCGGGGCTCGCCACGCTTCGCGTCATAGCCGATGATGACGGTGTCGTCGTCGGTCAGGGCCGACTGGATGCGGCCGTAGGGGCAGAGAATGATGCAGAACTGCTCGCGGAACCAGGCGAAGGAGAAGTGGAGGCAGCCGGTGAGGAAGAGCATCACGCCGAAGGCCTTGAAATGATTCAGCGGCGACTCCCGCATGTATTCATAAAGGCGCGGAATGGAGATGAAGTAGGAAATGAAAATGTGGGCGATCGCCAGCGAAACGAGCAGGTAGAGCCCGTGTTTGAGAGCGCGCTTCGCGATCTTTTCCCCGGTCCAGGGAGAAACGTCGAGCTTCTTGCGCTGGTTGGCGTCGCCGTCGACGAGGCGTTCGATGCGGCGGTAGATGAGGTCGAGAAACACGGTGTAGGGGCAAGCCCAGCCACACCAAAGACGACCGAAGAGCGAGGTGACGTAAAAGAGAGAGAAGCCGAGACCGGTGAGGAGGAAGAAACCGATCCAGAGATCTTCCGCGAGGAAGGTCAGTCCGAAGAAGTGAAAGCGCCGCTCCGCGAGGTCGAGGAAGACGGCGGGATTCCCGTTTATCGGGATCCAGGGGAGGAGGACGTAGACCGCGAGCAGCAGTGCCCCGAACAAGCGCCGCCACAACGTGAATCGCCCGGAGACGTCCGATGGGTGGAGGAAGTACCGGGATCCGTCGGCGTTGACGGAGGTGAGGGAGTCGAGGTTGGGCTTTTTGGCGGCGGACATGGATGGTGTCCCTCGGTGGAGACGGGTTCGTGCGGATGGTCGTGGTCGCACATGGTGTTTGGTCAGGTTTGCGGTTGTTTGCTGAGGATGTAGGAGACCACCTGCGCGATCTCGGAAGGACTCATCTGGGTCTTCCAGGCGATCATCCCCTTGGTGATGTCGGGGGAGCCGTTCGTGACGATGTTCATGATCTCGAGCGGCTTGCCTCCGTATTTCCATTCGGTGTCATTGAGGGGCAGCCCGGGGAGCTGGATGCCGCCCAGTTTCGCGGAGAGGTCGAGACCGTGACAGGCGGCGCACTTCGTTTCAAAGATGGCTTTGCCGGCTCCGGTGTGGGTCGCGTCGGTGCTCATTTCCTGGAGCGACTCGTTGCTGAGCGAGGCGAGCATGGTCTCGAGCTCGGCCTTCTTTTTCTCTTCGATCACGGCGATCTTGCCATCGATGCGCTCGTGGTCGGTGAGGGTCGGGATCGTGGTCTGGTAGTAGATGAACCAGGCGATGACGAACCACACCATCGTGATGTAGAGGGTGAAAAGCCACCAGTTGGGCAGCTTCTGATCATACTCCTGAATCCCGTCGAAGACGTGTTCCCGGATCGTCACTTCGTTGTCGGTCTTGTTGTTCTGGCTCATCGGCGTGCGGTGTCGGAAGATGAATGTTCACGGGCTTGGTGGAGATCCTCGTCGCCGAGCAGCGGCAGAGAAGAGAGGCGGTCCACTTCAGTCGGCTTCATCAGGATGGCCCGGATGAGGATGGCGATGAAGACCCCGGCGATGAGGGCGAAGCAGATGTAGGGCACGTAGTCGTGCCAGCTTTCGAGGATGACGCGTTGGAACATGGGAGGGGGGCGGCCTTGGGGCGCGGTTAACGGTGAGAGGTAAAATGGAGAAGGTGTCAGTTTTGAGCTGGTGCAGGAGCGGGAACCGGAGCTGAAGCGGGAGCCGGAGTTGCTGCCGGTGCTGCGACAGGTGCCTTGGGAGCGGGGCGAAGCTTGTCAGGGATGCCTGGCATGATGGTCCGCGGCTCGGTCGGTTCGGGTTTTTCCGGCGGAGCGACGACGTCGAAGGCACCGAGCTTCTGGAGGTAGGCGATGACCGCGACGACCTTGGTGCCGGCGAGGTAATCGCGAGCTTCGGTCTCGTTGGTGGGTTCCTTGTCGCCCTTCTTCACCGGGATCTTGACCTTTTCACCGACAAGGCGGCCGGCGATCTCCTGAGCCTGCTGGCGGGCATGCTGTTCGATCTCCTCGGGAGTCATGATGGGGAAGGGGACTCCGAGACGCTGTTGCACGGCGATCTTGCCGGGGAGGCTGGCGAAGTCGGTCTTCCTTTGAGCGAGGAAGGGATAGTTCGGCATGCGTGACTGGGGATTGAGATCGCGCGGATTGAGAAGGTGGAGGTAATGCCACGAATCGCTGCGATCACCGCCTTCACGGGCGAGATCGGGACCGGTGCGCTTCGAACCCCACTGGAAGGGGTGATCGTAGATCGATTCGCCGAGCCGCGAGTAGTCGCCGTAGCGAAGCACATCAGGGACGAGGGTGCGGATCATCTGCGAGTGGCAGTTGTAGCAGCCTTCGCTGATGTAGATGTCCCGTCCCGCGAGCTCGAGCGGGGTGTAGACCTTCTGGAGGCGGTCTTCCACGTTCATGGCGCGGTTCACCGTGACCACCGGAATGATCTGCACGGCTCCGCCGATGACCACGGCGATGACGACGAGGACGGTGAAGGGCAGGTAGTTCTCCGAGACATCGTCATACCACTTCGCCCAGCTCGCGGTGTTCTTTTTGAAGCGGTAGGTGGCGAGGGCGGCGAAGCCGAGGGTCACGATCAGTGCCATGTGGCTCGCGCCGGGAGGCAGGAAGAACCACAGGATCCCGAAGAAAAGTCCCCAGAAGGTGAAGGCGATCGGGTCGTTGCGGAAGACGGCGCCCCAGGCCATGCGATCCTTGGCGACGGCGGGGTCTTCGAAAACCTCGCGGGTTTCGTTGGCAGCCGATCCCGATTTCGCGGTTTTCCAGATGTTGATGACGAGGAGGACGAACCCTGTGAGGTAAAGCGTGCCGCCGATCGCCCGGGTGAGCATGAGCAACTGGATCTTGTCGACGGTCTGGACGAATTCGTTGACGAGGCGGGTGCCGCTCGCGTCGGTTTCATTCAGCATGAGCCCCTGGATGATACCCGCGAACCAGAGAGAGGCGACGTAGAGGAGGATGCCGATGGTGCCGATCCAGAAGTGGAAGTTGGCGAGGTTCGTCGACCAGAGCTTCGTGCGCCAGAAGCGGGGGGCGAGCCAATAGAACATGCCCGCGGCCATGAAGCCGTTCCAGCCGAGGGTGCCGCTGTGGACGTGGCCGACGATCCAGTCGGTGTAGTGGGCGAGGGCGCTGACCGAGCGGATCGAGAGGAGCGGTCCCTCGAAGGTGGACATCCCGTAGAAGGTGATGGCCACGACGAAGAACTTGATCACCGGATCCGTGCGAAGTTTGTCCCACGCTCCGCGCAGGGTGAGGAGGCCGTTGATCATGCCGCCCCAGGAAGGTGCCCAGAGCATGAGCGAGAAGAACATCCCGAGGATCTGGAGCCACTGGGGCAGGGCGGTGTTGAGGAGGTGGTGTGGTCCCGCCCAGATGTAGATGAAAACGAGCGACCAGAAGTGGACGATGGAGAGCCGGTAGGAGTAGACGGGCCGGTTCGCCGCCTTGGGCATGAAGTAGTACATGATCCCGAGGATGGGCGTGGTGAGGAAGAAGGCGACGGCGTTGTGCCCGTACCACCACTGCACGAGAGCGTCCTGCACGCCGCCGAAGACCGGGTAACTGTGTGTCAGGCTCGTGGGGATCTGGAGGTGGTTGACGATGTAGAGCATCGCCACCGTCACGATCGTGGCGATGTAGAACCAGAGGGCCACGTAGAGCGACCGTTCCCGGCGGACCTTGAGGGTGAGGAAGAAGTTCAGCGCGAAGACGACCCAGATGATCACGACCATGAGGTTGATCGGCCAGATCAGTTCGGCGTATTCCTTGCCGCGGGTGAGACCGGCGGGAAGGGAGACGGCGGCGAAGACGATGATGAGCTGCCAGCCCCAGAAATGGATCTTCGAGAGAAGGTCGGAGAAGGTGCGGGTGTTGCAGAGCCTCTGCGTCGAGTAGTAGACCCCGGAGAACATCATGTTCCCCACGAAGGCGAAGATCGCGGCGTTGGTGTGGAGCGGGCGGAGGCGTCCGAAGGTGAGGAACTCAATCCCTTCGCTGCGGAACCAACCGAAGGTGAGCCATTCGAAGATCTTGCCATTCACCTGCCAGAAGTTGAGCTGGAAGGCGATGAGCACGCCCACGAGCATGGCCACGACGCCCCAGCCGATGGAGGCGATCATGAACCACCGGGGGGTCTGGTCGTCGAATACGATGGTTACCTTGTTCTTGGTCGGACTGTCACTGGTCATGGTCGTTGGAAGGGCGGTTCGGCTGTTTGGGGTAAAGGGGCGCGACGGCGGGATCGTCGCGGAAGGGGAGTAGGGCGTCCTGATCGGAGCACGAGCGTCCGCCCTGCCGGCTCCGGAGGAAGAGCGCGAGGAAGAAGATCGCGAAGAGGACGCTGAAGAGGGTGGTGAGGAAAAGGACTTCCATCGGGAAGGGGATGGCCGCGGCGGAATCGCGACTGCGTCAGGATTCACCGCATTCGCGCGATGTGCTCCGCATTTGCAGCGATCCCCTGCGCACGGCTTGCGCTTTTGCGTACGAGAGTTCGCAATCCGGGCGCGATCGATGACCCGATCACCCGGCTTGAACAGGAGATCCGAAGGAAAAGTTAAATAAAACCTGAGAAAAATTGCTTGTTTGATTTGCAAATTTTAGATATTTTCGCAAAATCTAACGATTTTTTGATAATTTTCAGACCCAAGGGCGCATTTTTCCCTCCTTCCTCCTCCGTGTTGCCAGCCGCCTATGAACGATGAGTCGCTCGATGATGTGGAATTCGGAAATTCCGTCGGCGCGGGAGCGTCGGGTGAGGTTTTCGAAGTGGTCGGCAGGGAAAAAGAGCGGGTCGTGAAGCGGTTCAATTCGCTATCGATCGACCGTGAGTTTCTTCGGAGAAATTACACCAGGCTCGCCTCGATGGACGATGCCCATGGCATTCCGCGAGTTTTCGCCCATCGCTTCGACCGTCCGCCCTACGCCGTATTGATGGAGCGGGTCGAAGGGCGTCCTCTTTCCCGTTTCGGCGGGATGAAGGAAGCGGCATCGTGGAAGGTCATCCGCCAACTGGCCGAAATCCTTGGTCATGCCCACAAGCACGGCGTGTATCACGGTCATCTCCACCCGGCAAACATTCTCCTTTCGGGAGAGTCGTCCGAGGCTGCTCCGATCGTGCTCGATTTTGGTTCCGGGCTCGTCGGCGAGGTCCATCACATCGACCTCGGCGAGACAGCCGCCTGGTGTGCTCCCGAGCAGCTCCTTTCGGCGGGGCGGCCATGGGGAGAGGGACGTCTCCAGAAGTGGGATGTCTTCAGCTTCGGGCTCATCGCCTACTGGCTCATCAATGACCGCCTTCCCCGCGGACTTGGTTACCTCAAGGAACGCCAGCATCAGATCACCAGGAGCGGAGGACGGCCCGTGCCCTTCGATTTTCAGGATTTTGTCGATGACCTCCATCACACACCCGCGGCGGTCTGGGGAGCTTCCTTCAGCCTCAGCCGCGAGTTCCGGCTTTATCGCGAAATCATCGATCGCTGCCTCTCACTGGATCCCGCCGGGCGGCCCGTCGATCTCCGCGAGGTGCGGAATCAATTCCGTTCGCTCGAGACACGCTTCGCCCTCGAGGACGCCGAGGAGCGCGTCGTAAAGGAGCGGCTCAAGCAAAAGGCGAAGCTCTTCGGTGCCCGCACCGTGGCGGCCTGTCTCGGCCTTTCCTTTCTTGGGGCGACCTATTACCTCGTCGAGTACTTCCGCCGCACCTACTTCTTCCAGAATAAGGTCAGCGAACTCGGTCAGGTCGTCGTGACGCAGCGAGCCACGATCCATCATCTCGACGAACGATGGGCCGACACGGTCACCGACCTGAAGCAGTCGCGCGCGGCCGCCGATACCTTCTTCCATCGCATGGCCAGCGGTGAGAGTGCTGGCAGCGGCGATCATTCGATTCCAAAAGAAGAGCTCGAGAAATCGCGGACCTACTACGGGAAGACCCTTGCCGATGTCGGCGATAGTCCCGAGACCGCCCTCGAGCGTGCCCGCGCCCTCCATAGTCTCGCCCACATCGAACGGAGCCTTGGTCTCGAGGAAAAGGCGGTCCGACATTTCCGCGAGGCGATCACTGCTTTTGAGGGAACGCTCGGTCAAGTGAACGAAGATCCCGACGCGCTGTGCGATGCCCATACCCGTCTCGCCGACAGTTGCGAGAGCCTCAGCGCTCTCATCGGGAATCCCCTCGGGCCCGACGCCCTTGCCGTCCTTGAATCGGCGGTGAAGCATTTCGAGTCAGTGATCCGATTGAAGCCGAACGACGAGTCGAGCGTCATCCGACTCGCCGGCACCGCATTCAAACTGGGCAGCGCCTATGATGCCCATCGTCGCCATGAGGAGGCCATCGCCGCCTACGCCAAGTCAGCCGAACTCGCCGATGGCTTGCGCGAGCGAGGGCGTGCCGCCGGTGTGGACGTCCTCGCACTCACCGAACTCGTCGGCAAACTCCAGTTCCAAACCGCGAAATCCCTCCGTCTCGCCGGTCGGAACGACGAGGCCATCAATGCCCACGTCGCCGCGATGGAGACGCTCGAGACGCTCCGCAATGTCAACGGGTTCTCCCCCGTTCAGTCGGTACAACTTGCCGAGGGTTACCTCGAACTGGGTGAGCTTTTCACCGCGAAAGCCGCGACTCCCGAAGACCTCGATCAGCTCTACAATGAGTCCCTTCGTCTCGTCACGCCGCTCAACACCGCGAGCCCCGAGGATGTCGAGGTCGCCGTGTTGCTATGCCGCAGTCTCGTCCATATCGGAGAGCTCGAGCGAAACGAGGCGAAGTGGTCGTCCGGCTACCGCATGACGGTGCGGGGGATCGAGGCCGTGGGCAAGGCCCTCGAAGCGAATTCCGATCATGTCGGTGGTCATCTCGCCTTGGCCGAGGCCAGGCTCGGGCACCTCAAGTTTCTCGAAGGGGATGTGAAGGACTCCGTGAAGCTGGCGCTCAAGGGAATCGAGGCTGCGGAAAAGGCGGACCTCATCCTCGGGCCCGGTTCACCGGTGGCTGAACCGATGCGCACCCGGCATCGCGAGCGTCTCGCCGGACTCTTCCGTATCTATGGGGAGGTCTGCGCCAAACTCGGAGAAAACGCCATCGCCGAGCGCTGTCGCGAGCGGTCCGTCATCGAGGTGACCTCGATCGATCCGACTCCCGCCGGATGAAATTTCTCAACGCCGTTTGGGTGTGATGGTCAGGATCCACTTCGCTTGATCCGATGCTGCCGGCTCGAGGGCGGGGTGCATGAGGTAGGGGATCGAAAGCGTTGCCCTGCGCCCCGGGCCGCGCTCTTCCGCCCGCACCGTGCTGTGGTAACGGACCCTTTCAAACGGAGCGAGCGTCGAGAGGGAGCCTGATCGTTTCAGTGCTCCCGTGATCCGTTGCCACCGCCCCCCCGAAAAGAGATAGTGATCGAGCGAAAAACGTCGCGAGCCACCGCCACTGCGTGCGAGGAACGTTCCGCCGACCGCACTGTGATTGACGAGATCCACGAACACCCCGCGCGATTGACCAGGGCGGATCCGTTGCGAAACGAACTGTCCGGAACCATGACGGTCGATCCATCCTTCGCCGAGCGAAGGAGGAAAGTTGGTCCCGAGGATCGCGTCGGCGGTGAGTCCGGGTTCGCCGGGTGAAAGTGCCGTCGCCATTAGCGAATAAGCTACTGCTGCCCCGTCGTCGCGCTCCACAAGGATACGGTAGGACGCACCGGCAGCGCCGGTGTGGGAGATCACCTTCGCGCCGTGGCTGTCCAGCGAGGCGGCGACCGGAGTGCCGGAGTCATCGTGCAGGGAGAGCACCACCGCTCCGTCGGAGGATTCTCCGATCACGGACACATCGAGGCGGGTTTCACCTGGGGCGAGATCGAACGCATACCAGTCGGGATCGGCGTCGACCGCGGTGGCATGGATCGTCCCTTCGGTGAACGCGGTTGCCAGGGAGAGATCATCGTTGTTCTCGTAGACATCATCGAGCGGGTCGGGTGTCGATCCGTAGCCGAGGGCCGCGACGGAATACCCGGACTCGCCGGCAAGATTGCCCGCCCGCACGTAGTAGCGGTAGGTGCGGCCCGCCACTGCCGTCGTATCGAGCCATTCCGTAAGCGGGGTCTCGCCGATGAGCTCGGCGGTATCCGGAGAGTCGCCGTCGCCACGGAAGATCCGGTAGGTGAGCGTGTCGCCCGTCGCCCCCCACGAGACGAGCACGCCATCGACGTTGGTTCCGAGCGTCGCCAAGATCGATCCCGGCACCGACGGCGGTGCCGCGGTGCGGTAGCCCGTGTCGAAGTGGCCCGTTGCCGAATCGCCGCCCGGGAGGATCGCCCTGACAAAATACCAATAAACCGTCCCTGCCGTGCCGCCCGTATCTGAGTGGCTCGTGGTTTCCCCGACCACGGCAATTTCCGGAGCGCCGGCGATGAGGTCGTTCGTGCTCCGGTAGAGCCGGTAGCCGGTCGCGCCGGGCACGGCATTCCAGGTCAGCAAGGTCACCGCCGAGGAAGAGCCATCGGTCGCCGAGAGTCCGGTCGGCGTGTCGGGCGGCAGGGGCGTGCGGACGCCGGGACTGGGCGAACCAACCGGAGCAGAAGCACCTCCCGTATTGACCGCCTCGACGAAGTAGAAGTAGGGATCGTTCACTGCTGTCGTCGTGTCGTGCCAGGAAAGGGCCGATGTCGTGCCGATCTCCGTAGCGCCGACGAAGGAGTTGAGAGCGTTCCGCGAAATGCGATAGCTCTGCGCCCCCCCGGCGGCCGGCCAGCTCACCCGGATTGAATGGGGCGAATCATCCGTCGCCGTCACGGACGCGGGGGAATCGGGCGGGAGACGTTGCCTCCATCCGGAGTCACCTGTCGAGAGCGGTGATTCGAGGAGGCCGCTGCGCGCCCTGACAAAATACCAATAAATCGTGCCCGCCATCGCCGTGTCATCATCGTGCGAGGGCGCCGTGGGCGAAGCCAGCAGCACCGCGTCGCTCCCGTCGGGCTCAAGTCCGCGGTAGACCCGGTATCCGTCGACCGACGGGACCACATCCCAGGCCAGCAAGACTGCCGCGGTCGAGGTCCCGTCGCTTGCGCTCAGGCCCGTCGGGCTCGCCGGGAGCGGGTCGCCCGGAAAGGTGCCGGAGAGCGTGTAGGATCCGATGCTGCCGTATTGGCCGTATCCCGTGACGAGATCGCCCAAGCCCGTCCCCGTGATCCGCAGGTAGTGGACTCCCGCCGTCACCGTCGTCGTGATCGTCGCGTCGAAAGGCCCCGACGGAGAAGACGAAGCGATCACATCGAGTTGGTCATCGAGCAGCTCGAGTCCCACATCGAGATTTCGGTAGGCCTGATGTGGCGTCGCCGTGACCGAGAGCGGCCCCGGCCCGGTGGATTCGAGCCGGAAAAGATCGGCATCGACTTCACTGCCGATGCGACCCGTCTCATCAATCGTGCCCGTGGGCGAAACCTCGCTCGCTTGCCCGAACGAATCTCCGTGATCATCGGGCAGGTAGGGGAGACGGCTCGAGACGATCGCGAGGTCGTCTTCGGTGCGGTTGGCGCCAGGATACTCGCCCTTCGAAAACTGCGTGATGTTGCGCCCGTAGCTGGTGCCCATGATTGGTCCCCAGCTCACCCCGCTGGCATGGGTGTGGCCCGTGTAATAGGCCCGGCTCGAGGTGCCGTCGTGACGCAATCCCACGGTGTGGCCGATCTCGTGACCGCCCGATTCCGCCGCACCGTTCAAGGTCAGGTTGAAGACCCAACAGTATGGATTTGTCGGACTGCCGAAGGAATCGACATAGGCAACACCGCCAGCCGAGCCATACCAGGCCTTTGTCGGAGTAAAGATCACCATGACCCGGTTCGCCGTCGCTGCTTCGTCGAAGTCCGCACGGACCGTTGTCACATTCACATCGAAGACCGCATAATCCTCGGCGATCGATTCCCAGATCCCCTCGATATGCGCCGGCGTGCCGAAGGGTGCTGCGACGATGGGGAGTCCGTCGTTGTAGGAGCTGTTCCACGGCGTCCCAGTCACCGTCTCGCCCTCGAAGTTCAGGTAGATGACGCGGCTCGCGCCGGGTCGGCTTTGCAGGGCGGGGACGATTTCCTCGGGTCCTGGAATGCCACCAAAATCCCCCTCGGCCCCGAGCGGTTCGGGCGGCAGTCCGGGCTGGAGCCCGCCCTCCTCGAAGCGCGCGCAGACGAGATCCTCGGCGCGGATGCGTGTGCTCGAGACGGTGCCATCGTCGAGTTTCGTTTCAAGACGCCAAGCCGATCCCGAGCGGCGCGAGCTGATCTGGCCCTCGATCCTGCCCTCCGGACTCAGGGAGAGGAAGGCGGTGGCGTCGTCCGCTCCGTCGAGATTGATCCCGAGAGCGAGGTCGCCGGAGGGGTGCCGGTGAAAGAGATTCACCCTTCCCGACAGTCCCTTACCGAGCGGAAGCACGATTGATTCCCCGACGCGGCGTTCGAAGAGAAGGACGAAATCCCGCACCGGTGCCGCAGCCGATTCCGGGAGCAAACGCGTCAGGGCGTCCGGCAGAAATCGGGGACTCTCGGGTGCCCGGTCTTCATCGGGAAGCGCGACGGTTTCGCGCGGATTCCCCGGGCTGGGCCGGTCGAACGAGACGAGCAAGATCCCTCCCACGGAAAGGCAGCCGAGCACGGCAACAAGGACGGGGAGGGGGGACCGCATGGGGAGGAGACGAAACCGGCCGGCTTCCCCTCAACGTTAATGGCGGCGCAGGGGCTGTCGAGGTTGAAAACGGGGGGGATCCCGGTGTCACAGAATTCCGGGGGGAGTCGATTTTTGACTTCCCCTGGCACACCGCATCCACCACACTCCGCCCCATGTCACCCTTTGTCGCGGAACTGGTTGGGACGGCCTTGCTCATTCTCCTGGGCGGGGGCGTCGTTGCAAATGTCGTGCTCACCCACACCAAAGGAAACGACTCCGGATGGATCGTGATCACGGCGGGCTGGGCGATGGCGGTGACGATCTCGGTCTATGCCGTCGGCACGATTTCGGGTGGCCATCTCAATCCCGCGGTGACGCTCGCGATGCTCGCGATCGGCAAGATCGAAGCGGCGACGGCGGCGAGTTACATCGTCGCCCAGTTCCTCGGGGCGATCGTGGGGGCTGCCCTCGTTTACCTCGCCTACCTGCCGCATTGGCGGGAAACGAAAGACGCCGCGGCAAAACTCGCCGTCTTTTCGACCGGTCCCGGCATCCGCCACACCGTCGGCAACCTCGCCACCGAAATCATCGGCACCTTTGTGCTGGTGTTAGGGGCGCTCGCCCTGCCGCGTCCCGAGAATCTCGATGCGGCGACGGGATTCAGCACGGGGCTGGGACCACTCCTCGTCGGCTTCCTCGTCTTTTCGATCGGGCTCTCCCTCGGTGGTCCGACCGGCTACGCGATCAATCCCGCCCGCGACCTCGGACCGAGAATCGCCCATTTCCTCCTGCCGATCCCGGGCAAGGGTTCGTCGGACTGGGGCTACGCCTGGATCCCCGTGGCCGGACCGGTGATCGGGGGCGTGCTCGGGGCCTTGGCGTTCCGGGCCTTGTGGTGAGTGGAAAGCCGCAGCCGCCTCGCTTTTTCCCTTTTCCTCGCCCCGGACGATTTCGTAGACTCCTCGCGAAATCCCCATGTCCCTCATCCTCTCCCTCGACCAAGGCACGACTTCGTCGCGTGCGATTCTCTTCGATCATGCCGGCACTCCCGTTGCGGTCGCGCAAAAGGAATTTCCGCAGATCTTTCCGCAGCCCGGTTGGGTCGAGCACGATGCTTCGACGATCTGGGCGACGCAGTTCGGCGTGGCGGCCGAGGTCCTGACAAAAGCGCGGCTCCATCCCTCTGACATCGACGCGATCGGGATCACGAACCAGCGCGAGACCACCGTGGTGTGGGACCGCGAGACGGGCCGCCCCATCCACAACGCCATCGTCTGGCAGGACCGACGCACCGCCCCCGCCTGCGACCGGCTTCGTAAGGCCGGGAAAGACAAGCTCATCGCGAAGCGAACCGGGCTCATCCTCGACGCCTACTTTTCGGCGACGAAGGTGCAGTGGATTCTCGACCACGTGAAGGGTGCGCGAGCCAAGGCGAAGGCCGGCAAGCTTGCCTTCGGCACAATCGACTCGTGGCTGCTCTGGAATCTCACCGGAGGCGAAGTCCACGCGACCGACCCGAGCAACGCCTCGCGCACGATGCTCTACAACATCCACAAGCAGGCCTGGGATCCGGAGTTGCTCGCGCTGTTCGACGTGCCCGCCGCGATGCTGCCCGAGGTGCGCAGCTCAAGCGAAGTCTACGGGACGACGACAGGTCTCGGGCACCCCATTCCCATCGCCGGGATCGCCGGCGACCAACAGGCGGCCCTCTTCGGACAGGTCTGCACGAAACCCGGGATGGCGAAGAACACCTATGGCACCGGCTGCTTCATGCTGATGAACACGGGTGACAAACCCGTGATCTCCAAAAACCGTCTCCTCACCACGATCGCCTGGCGCATCGGCGACCGCACCGAATACGCCCTCGAGGGTTCCATCTTCATCGCCGGAGCGGTCGTGCAATGGCTGCGCGACGGCCTGGGAATCATCAAGCACGCCTCCGAGATCGAGGCCCTCGCCGCGTCCGTGCCCGATACGGGAGGCGTCTCGCTCGTGCCCGCCTTTGCCGGACTCGGGGCCCCGCACTGGGATGGCCATGCCCGCGGCACCATCACCGGGATCACCCGCGGCACCACCGCCGCCCATTTTGCCCGCGCCGCGCTCGAGAGCATCGTCCTGCAAACGGTCGATGTGTTAGGGGCGATGCAGGCCGACTCGGGCATCCGCCTGAAAGAGCTCCGCGTCGACGGTGGGGCGACCGCGAACGATCTTCTCATGCAGATGCAGGCCGACTTCGCCGGCGTGCCGGTGGTGCGTCCGCAGGTGACCGAGACCACCGCGCTCGGCGCCGCCTACCTCGCGGGACTGGCGGTCGGATTCTGGAAAAACACCGCCGAGATCGCCTCGCAATGGCAGGCCGACGCCCGCTTCAAGCCCGCGATGAAACCGGCCGCCCGCCGCGCCAAATTCGAGGCCTGGGAGACCGCCGTCGGGCAGACGAAGGCGCATGGGTGAGCTTGGAATTAGGCATTGACAGAATTCTGTCACTCGACGATCCTCACGTATGAAGACCTTGAGTTACACCGAAGCACGCAACGGTTTGGCCGGGCTGATCAAAGGCGCCGAAACCGATCGGGAGCCGATTTCCATCACGAGAAATGGGCATTCTGCGGTCGTGTTGCTCCTGCAGGAGGAATACGATGCGATGGTGGAGACCTTGCACCTGCTTTCAACGCCGGCAAATGCGGAGCGAATTCGTCAAGGGCTGCAGGATTACGAAGCCGGTCGACTTGAAGAACACGCCCTATGCGATTGACTTGGTTGCCCGGAGCCTGGGAAGATTATCTTCATTGGCAGGCGGCGGATCGCAAAACACTTGCCCGGATCAATGAACTGATTCGGGATACCCTGAGATCCCCCTTTTCAGGGATTGGCAAGCCTGAGCCCTTGAAGAGCAATCTGTCGGGATGGTGGTCCCGGAGAATCACTCAGGAACACCGCCTTGTGTATCGGGTGGACGGTGACCTTCTCATCATCCTGCAGTGTCGCTTCCACTATGATCGGTGAAAGAGACAAGGATTTTATTTCTTCCCCTTCGGATTCCCGAGCCACTCCCCGGCGAAGTAAACGAGTCGCCGCTCTCCTTCGCTGCCGGGTTTCGCGGGAGTGAACGCGGTCGCATCGAATGGATGGGCGACGGGGGCGTGCACGTGAAACAGGGCCGCCGATTGCAGGGCGATGAGACGCTCCACCGGATTCTCCGTGGCATTGTGGATCCCGACGAGGGCGGGTCGCGGGTCGATCGCTCCGGCCAGGGCCAGAAACTCCGCCGCGCGGATCCGCACCGGGACGTGTTCGTCTTGCAGGAGCGCGCGGACCGTGTCCACGAGTTCCGTTGCCTCAACACCGAAGGCCGAGCAAACCGTCGCCGCCCAGAAACGGACGTTCGCATTCTCCGACTTCAGTGAAGCCCGCAAAGCTTCTTCACTCTCGGCAAAAGGACCGAGCATGAGATCGGCCGTGTCGATCAATGCCGCGATCTCCGTGGCATGAGAGCGACCCCAGGCCACCGGATCGCCCATGGCTTCGCCGACGAGCACGCTCTCCGGATAGAAGCCGAGATCGGGCATGGCCTTGAGCCGCTCCCGCAGGTCGCTCCGCATCGCGAGAAGTCGATCCCGGTGCGCCGGATCGGCGGCGAGGTTGCGGGTCTCGTGCGGATCGTTGGCGAGATCGTAGAGCGCTTCGGGGCTCTTCGCTTCGAAGAACGCGCGTTGGTCCGCCCCGAGGCGTCCCTCGTCGTAGAGATCGCGCCACTCGCGGTAGGCCGCCATCTGGTAGCGGTAGTTGTTTTGCAGTGACTCGGGCTGATAGGGCTGGTAATTCCTGACATACTTCCAATCACCGGTCCGCAAGGAGCGGGAGAGATCGTATTTTTCGTCGAAGCGATCCGATGAGCCCAAGGTCGAGTCGCGCGAGGCAAGGCTCTCGGAGGTGATGCCTTCGCCGAGAAAGGGACGGCCGTCCATCAAGTCCGGCACCTTCGCTCCCGCGAGATGGAGCACGGTCGGGCCGAAGTCGATGAAGCTGACAAACGCCTCGCTGCTCGCGCCCGCCGCGAGGGGGGAAAGGTATTGCCACTTCTCCGGAATCCGCACCACGAGCGGCACGTGTAATCCGGTCTCGTAGAGGTAGCCCTTGCTGCGCGGCAGGACGCCGCCGTGATCCCCGAAATAGAAGATGATGGTGTCGTCGAGCAACCCATCAGCCTCGAGCTTCGCCACCGTCCCGCCGACGATGTCATCGATGAGGCGGATGCGGTCGAGGTAGCGGGCCTTCGTGTAGCGGAAGAGCGGCGTGTCGGGAAAGTAGGGTGGCAGGGTGACTTTGTCAGGATCGTGCCGGGTCTTCTCCTTCGCCACGATCGCCGGATCGAAATGAAGGCTGCTCTCGTGAGATTCAGCATGGCTCTCCATGTGGAAAAAGGGCTGCGCCGGATTGGGACGATTCCTCCAAGACGCCTTCTTCGACGAATCGTCCCAGGCCGCGGGATCCTTCGTGGTGTTGTAGTCCTCCTTGGAGTTGTTCGAGGTGTAGTAGCCCGCTTCGCGAAGGAGACCGCTGAAGAGACGCAGACCTTCCGGC
>Ga0209573_1001932_pt1:2500-28788 | contig 28788 bp, 20 predicted proteins | sample TNRBio252014_DNA_FD_185870 | JGI IMG/M metagenome (GOLD analysis project Ga0209573, IMG submission 185870) | Wastewater treatment Type I Accumulibacter community from EBPR Bioreactor in Madison, WI, USA - TNR Reactor_6/25/2014_ DNA (SPAdes)... | ecosystem: Engineered > Bioreactor >...
CTATCAAAGAAGCCAAGGCATTTGGTAAAGTTGAAGTGTCGGCTTCTTCGAAAGCAGATAATTATACGCATATCCCGCAAGGATTCGAGGTACCCAACTACGCCAAATACCTGCACCTCACCAGCAACAATACGATTTACGGCACGCAATATCATTGGTGGCCCGACCCCCAGGTGCCCATCGTTTGTGATATGTCGTCGGATATTTTTAGCCGCCCCATCGACATCAGCCGCTTCGGACTGATCTACGCCGGCGCGCAAAAAAATATGGGCGCCGCAGGCGTAACGCTGGTGGTGGTCAAAAAGGATATGCTGGGCACGGTTCACCGCCACTTACCCGCTATGCTCGACTATCGGCTGCACATTGAAAATGGATCTATGTATAATACCCCACCCGTATACGCCGTATATATAGCTATGCTTACGATGCGCTGGATTAAGGCCAACGGCGGACTGCGCCAAATGGAGCAACTCAACCAGCGCAAGGCACAATTGCTTTACGAAGAAATAGACGCCAATCCTTGTTTTGTGGGCACTACCCGCAAAGAAGACCGCTCGCTGATGAACGTGACTTTCCTGGCGGCAAAACCCGAGTGGGAGCAACCCTTCCTCGATGCCTGCAAAGCCGCCGGCTGCGTCGACCTGAAAGGACACCGCTCGGTAGGCGGCTTCCGCGCGTCAATTTACAACGCGATGCCGCTCGAAGGCGTACAGGCACTCGTGGATGTGATGCGGGAGTTTGCAAGTAAGGTGACAGGGTAACAAAGTGACAAGGCGACAAGGTTGGTTTTATTAGCACCTTGTCACCCTGTCACCTTGTCACCTTGTCACCTTAAAAACATAAATCGAGTTATCAAAAACGCCGAGCGGAGATTGTAATGCCCCCTCCAAAAAGGGGTGCTTGAGCCAGGTGGAATCGGTGACGATGATATGTGAGGCGCCCCATTTGCGGAAGTCGGACATATTTTGCGTGGTCCACTCGCGCGCGGGTGTGACGGTCCAGCCTTTTAAATTCAAATAATACAAATTGGTATTAGGGGAATAATCGGGCACGCAAACTACCAGCGAGTTGTTAAAGCGAATATCGCGTTCATCTAGAAATTGATGCAACTCGTCCTGCTTGAGCAAACTTGGATTAACAGCCGTAAAATCAGGCGATGCGGTGCTGTAATAATAATGCATGCGCGCCTGGGTTTGATAAATTCCCCAAGCGGCAAATCCCAGTACTACCAATTGAGGCAAGAGCCGGCCGTACCATCGCGGCAGGTATTGCTTCGCCAGCCAAAGCGCAATGCCCAGGGTAAAGGCCGGTAAAAACAAGATATCTATTATATAATAGTGGTGAACCAGAATTTGTCCGAAAAACAAGAGGATAAAAGCGGTTGATCCCAATAAAGTGAACAAAAAGGTGAGGTAAACCGGGAGCGGCACACGCCGTGGCGCCAGCAAGACCAGAACCATCAGCGCTACCAGTAGGTAGATCATTTCGGTAGAGAAGTACAGTTTGTGGTATTCTCTCGCGATCTCTTTTACAATATTATCCACGCCGGCCTTCGGGAGCGAGAAAAACGATTCGTTGATGCCGGTCAGGAATAAACCCGAGCCGTTTATACGGTTATAGTTGCTCGCCCACAAATACCAGGCGCCTACTAATCCGATAACGATAGCCGCTACAACAGCCATGTGCCCAAATGAAGGGAACCAGCGCCGGTAACGCGACCGGGTAGCCGGAAAGAGCTGACAGATCACGCCGGCGCCGATCAGCGCCAAAAACGGGGACAACACGCTTACTTTGACAAGCCCCGCGAACAATACAACGCCCCCCATGCCGTAAAACCATGACAAACGGCCCGTCTGGTAATAGCGATAGTAACTCCACGCGCCCAACCAGGTAAGTCCCAGCCCTGCTGTATTGGGAAGGTAATTAAATCCGTAAAAAGCGAGTAAAAAGGAGCTCATCATGGCCAATGCCACCGCCAGCGCCCCCGTCAGTTCGCCCAGCACGCCCAGCAATAACCTGTAAAGGGCGTACCAGCCTGCAAAAAAGAGCAGCGAATTGAGCAAGCGCAGCCATATATGGTGATCGCCGAATAAAGCATGAAAAATGGCGCCTATGTAATATATGATGGGAAATTCTGCCACGGTCTTGCCGTTGCCGGCCACCAGATTATTAACGCCGGGTTCAAAAAAGTGCATGCCGTTATTGTAGTAGCACAGGGAAAGCGAAGCGCCGTCGGCCTGTCGCCAGCTATGCACCGAGATGGGGCCGTACTTCAAAATGCCGGGATAACCGTACAAGAAGATCAAAGCGGCAAAACACACGCCAAAGACAATATGGGGCAGGTATTTCATATAGGTCAAGATTCATCGGGAGGTGAAGGGGGTGCGATATTGGAATCACGAACGATGTAAAGCGGTCGGCGGCGGGTATCGGCATTCATCCGGCTGAGGTATTCACCGATGATGCCTATGCCGATCATCTGGATGCCCCCAATAAACAATACACTGATAATCAATGATGTCCATCCTTGTACGTAGTCTTTTAGAATATAACGGCCGTATAGCGCGTACAAGGTCATTAAAAAAGCAAACACAGAAACCAGTAGTCCGAAATACGACACGATTTTGAGTGGGAAGTCGGAAAAAGCGGTGATGCCGTCGAGTGCGAAGCGGGCCATCTTGCCAAGCGTATATCCGGTTTTGCCGGCGTGGCGTTCGTTGCGGTCGTACATCACATACGTCTGGTTAAACCCGATCCAGGCGATCTGACCCCGGATATATTTGTGCCTTTCCGGCATATTTTTGAGTACGTCGGCCACTTTGCGGTGAATAATCCGGAAATCGCCCGTATCGATAGGTATGTTTATGGTGGTAATGCGGCTCAACAGCCGGTAAAACATTTTAGCCGTCCATTTTTTAAACCAGGTTTCGCCTTTGCGGGCATTTCTGCGGGCGTACACCACTTCGAAACCCTCCTGCATTTTTCGATAAAGATCGGCGATGAGTTCGGGGGGGTCCTGGAGGTCGGCGTCGATAATGGCAATTGCGCCGCCCTGTGCATGGTCGATACCGGCCGACACGGCGATCTGGTGGCCAAAATTGCGGCTAAAGTCGATAAACTTTACCCTGGCATCCTTTTGGGCAAATTGTTGAAGGATAGCGGCGCTGCCGTCCTGGCTGCCGTCATTGACAAAAAGGAGTTCGAAGGAAACCGCCAGCCCTTGCAGCGTGTTAACCAGGCGCTCGTACAAAAGGAACAGGTTATTTTCCTCGTTATAAACCGGAATGACAACTGAAATATCAGGTTGAGTTATCATACTGTAAAGGTAGAAAATTCCCGGATTTCTTATTTTTGTGGCGATGAAAAACCAGATTTCACAACGCGAGCTTGAAATTGACGGAAAGCGCATACCGATTACTATTGTAAGGGAGCGCAGGCACAGTATTCGTTTTGCAGTAGGCAAGAGGGCTGTTACGCTGCGTTTGCCTGCTATATTGACCGAAGCGGAGCAGGCAGCCCAATGGGAGCGGTTCACGGGTTGGATCACCGGTCAACTGAGGCAGAAACCCGGACTACTCGACCAATTTGCGATAAAAACATACCGCGACAAGGATATTTTCTGGGTGGGCAGGCGCATGTACGAGTTACGCATTGCGGAGGTTGACAGCGCTTCGCACAGCGGGCGATTAAAAGACGGCGTAATGTATTTGCGACTGAGCAATAACGCATCGCCTGCCAACCGCCAGAAAGCCATCGAACATTTACTGAGCCGACTGGTAGCCGGCGATTTTCAGGTAGTTATCACGCAGCGGGTACAAGCGCTCAATGAGCGTTATTTTAAGGTAGGTATAAAGGGGGTAAAACTCAAATACAACCATTCCAACTGGGGCAGTTGCTCGGCGAAGGGCAATATCAACCTGTCGACGCGCTTGCTGTTTGCGCCCGACGAAGTGATCGACTATGTTATCGTACACGAATTAGCCCACCGGATCGAGTTGAATCACTCACCGCGGTTTTGGAAACTAGTGGAAACGGCCATGCCGGAATACAAGCTACGGGAGAAATGGTTGAGTGAAAACGGGCATTTGTGCCGGTTTTGAGGCGGGACTTTAGGACTTTACGACTGTAGGACTTTACGACTTTACGACTGTGCTGATATATTCGCAAAGTCGCAAAGTCGCAAAGTCTAAAAAATTATTCTGCGATTACTTCGAAGTCTATCTCTACGTGAACTTCTTTGTGAAGGGCGAGGATAGCCTTGTAAGCGCCGAGCATTTTCACTTCTTCCGGAATAGAAATCTTTCTTCTTTCGATTTCCACTTCGTATTGTTCTTTCAGGGCGTTGGCCAACTGAACGTTGGTAACGCTGCCGAAGATCTTACCGCTGGTACCTACTTTAGCGCCAATTTTGAGCACGGCGCCCTGCAGTTTATCGGCAATAGCCTGGTACTCCGACAAACGCCTCGACTCGACGGTCGCTTCGCGGCGCTTGAGATCTTCCAGCATATTGCGGTTAGTTGCATTGGCTACGATAGCCAGGCCTTGCGGGATGAGGTAGTTGCGGCCGTAACCGTTGCGAACGGTAACGATCGTGTGCTTGTCGCCTACCTTATCTATATCTTGCAAAAGGATAATTTCCATGATGGTCTGCGTTTAATTTTTTACAAAAAAGCCTTAAGCAGCCAATTACTTCAACAAGTCGGTTACGTAGGGCATCAGGGACAGGTGACGGGCGCGTTTGATAGCTACCGTTACTTTGCGCTGGTACTTCAGTGAGTTGCCCGTAATACGACGCGGCAAAATCTTGCCCTGCTCGTTTACAAACTGGATTAGAAAGCTGGGATCCTTGTAGTCGATATATTTGATACCGAAACGGCGAAAACGGCAATACTTTTTGCGCTTTTGGCCGATCTTAGGATTGCTTAGAAACTTAATATCGTCTTTAGACGTAGCCATAAAGATCTACTTTAAAAGTGAACAATGGAAAAGACGCGAAGATTATTCCTCTTCTTCGGCCAATGGCGCCTTCACAACCGGTGCTTCTACCACAGGAGCAACAGGAGCGACAGGGGCGGCCACAGCGGGTGCGGCTTCTTTTTTATCCTGTCTTCTGCTTTTCTTGCCGATAAGACCGTTGCGTTTGTCTTCGTTGTACTTAGTACCGTACTTGTCGAGTTTCACTGTAAGGAATCTCATAATGCGCTCATCGCGGCGCAGCGCCAGCTCCATGTTGTCGATAATGCTGCCGGTAGGCGTCTGGAATTCAATGCAGAAATAGACGCCGGAATTGCGCTTGCGGATGGGGAAAGCCAGCGTACGCAGGCCCATGTCATCTACGTGCACAATGGTGCAGCCGTTGTTCTTTAGCAGATCGACGTATGTCTGAGCTGTCGCTTGGATTTCATCGCCAGACAGCACGGGATCGACGATGAACGTTACCTCTAGTTGTTTCATTAATCAGACATATTTATTAAAAAATGAACAAAACGGCTGCAAAGGTAAGAAATAATTCAAAATCTTATTGATCTATATCAATTTTTTTGCCACGCCACATGTTCCACCAAAACAAGGGTTTGGCGAGTTGTTCGCGCAGGCTGAAATCATTGTACATCGCCGACAATACGTAGCGAATACGGGGGTTGCCGGTAATGATATTGGCTACGATATTCACCAGCGGCGCTTTGGTCATGATGCGTTGGAGGCGGTAACTCAGCTTCATTTCTGAGCCGAGTACGCGGGCCACGCGTTGATCGTAGGCTTTCAGGAATTCGGGACTATAGTCGCCGGCTTCAAGAGAGGCTTTGGCCTGGTCGGCGGCGATAAACCCGCTGTAAAAGGCGTTGCCGATGCCCTCGCCGGTGAGGGGGTCTACCAGCGAAGCAGCGTCGCCCACCAGCATATAGTGGCGGCCGGAGATGGACCTGGATTTAGACCCCAGCGGCAGACCGTATCCTTTGGCCTCTCCCACCCTGCTTGCGTGTTGAAAGCGTTCGCGCAAAGTGGGATAATTGGCCAGCAGTTCGTCGAGTGTTTTGGATAGGTTGATCCGGCGGCGTTTCACCACGTCGCTGCGGATGCCCAGGCCTACGTTGGCATTGCCGCCGGGCAGCGGAAACACCCAGAAATACCCCGGCAACAGGGGTTTTAAAAAATGGAGTTCGATAAAATTATCGGTTGAAAAACCCGACACATTGGTATAATAGGCTCTGATTGCGGCGGCGTAGTGGCTGTCGTCTTTGACCAAACCGGCGTGTTTTCTGCTAAACGATGAATGGGCGCCGTCGGCCACGATGAGCAAGTCGGTCTCTATTATAATATGGCGTGCCTCATCCGTAATGCGCCAGCCCCTGGGTATTTGTTCGTAATGGGCAGCGGCCACACCTTCGAGTAATTCGATATTGGGCCTGCGCTTTACCTCTTCAATGAGAAACTGGTCGAAATCCCATCGCTTGGCCACATAACCCGGCGCAGCGCGTTCATTGCGGATATAATTGGGATGAAAAGGAATGTCGAGCGGTTTGCCGTTGGGCGCTACAAAGCGAATACCCCACACGTCGATTTGGGCGCCGGTAGCCTGGAATCGCTCGAGGATAGCGGGGTCGAGCCGGTTGAGCAGCGTAGTCACTTTGCCGCTGATAGCGTCGCCGCAAACTTTGTCGCGGGGGAATACCGACTTGTCGAGCAACACACTCGGAACGCCGTCGTAGCTGAGTTTGAGCGCAGCGGCTACACCACCTGGGCCTGCGCCGACGATACAAACCTTAGAATTGATGTATTTCATGAACTGGCTGATAAAAAAGAAAGCCTGGCTGAAGGAGTGGATGTTTGTCGTGTTGGAAGGTAGATTGCCAGGCTTTCGTGATGGTGTCGTTCATAGTTGGTGCCCAAATGTACTACTTTTTCTGATATTTTCAAGCATAACTTTAACTGTATTTTCCATTAACATTGTATTAATAAATAAAAACAGGTTTTTATACGCTTGTTTATCTTGCGCATCCGGTATGCAATGCCTATCTTTGCGACGTTTTTGAACTGAATATGCCAGATAGCAATTGACTGGAGATGTGCCAGAGCGGTTGATCGGGCTTGACTCGAAATCAAGTGTACCTTCGCGGGTACCGGGGGTTCGAATCCCTCCATCTCCGCAATTCCAATCCTTTGTAAGTCAAGTACATACAAAGGATTTTTTTATCTCAAAACGACGCTCATGAATAACAATTATCAGGCTGTTACGCCGGAAGAGGCCGTATCGATTATTGCTTCAGGCGAACGGGTTTTTATACATACCGCAGGCGCTGCGCCGCGAATATTGATCAATGCACTGGCCGGCAGGGCCGGCGAGTTGCGCGATGTAGAACTTGTACATTTGCACACGGAAGCAGAAGCTCCTTTTACCCTGCCCGAAAACAGAAAAAGCTTTCGCGTAAATAACTTGTTTGTCGGAGGTAATATTCGCAAAGCCGTACAGGAAGGCGTTGCCGATTATATTCCCGTGTTTTTGAGCGAAGTCCCGAATCTTTTCAGAAGGCGGACTTTGCCCTTAGACGCGGCCATGCTGCAGGTTTCTCCTCCCGACAAAAATGGATATTGCACCCTGGGCATCTCGGTAGACGCCTCACTGGCTGCCGCCCAGACGGCCCGAAAGCTTATCGCAGAATTAAACCCCAATATGCCGCGCACGCATGGCGACGGTGTAATCCATATCAGCAAGTTTCACAAAGTGGTAGAAGTGGATTACCCGCTGCCCACCCTTCCAGAAGTGGCCCCCACCGATATCGAAATGCGCATCGGGCGTTTTGTGGCGGAATTGGTAGACGACGGCGCCACACTGCAAATGGGCATCGGCTCTATCCCCAATGCGGCCCTGCTGGCCATGACCAACCACAAAGGCCTCGGCATTCATACCGAAATGTTCTCTGATGGAATTCTCGATCTCATTGAGCGCGGCGTAATTACCAACGAACACAAGGAAAAACACCGCCACCATATCGTGACGGGTTTTATGCTGGGTACGAAAAAATTGTACGACTTCGTTCACGACAATCCGCTGGTGCGCGTGCTGGATATCGCTTATGTGAATGATACCGCAGTTATTCGTCAAAACCCTAAAGTGACGGCCATCAATAGCGCTATCGAAATCGATATTACCGGCCAGGTTTGCGCCGACTCTATCGGTACAAAAATCTATTCGGGCGTAGGCGGACAAATGGACTTTATCCGCGGCGCTTCGCTTTCCGACAGGGGCAAGCCCATTATTGCGCTCCCTTCTTCTACCAACTCGGGCGTAAGCCGCATCACTACGCTGCTCAATGCCGGAGCAGGTGTGGTTACCACCCGTGCACACGTGCATTATATCGTAACGGAATACGGCATCGCGCAATTGCACGGCAAAAACTTGCGCCAGCGCGCCAAGCAACTCATTTCTATCGCGCACCCCGACCACCGCGACCGGCTGGAGCGCGAAGCTTTTGAGGTGTGGCGCATTACGATTTAAGCGACTGTAGGACTGTACGACTGTACGACTGTACGATTTTGACTTTGTTAAGTGCAACCTACAACCTACAACTTACAACATACAACCTACAACTTACAACATACAACAGCGAATGGAGAACCGACACTGTCATAAATAAATCTTAATTCCCTGCATTATTTACCTTGAATGCGGGCATTGGGTTAATTTTGTGTCAATTATACCTGGCATGTTGCGCAAAGCACTTCATATTTCCCTGGCTTTATTGATCTGGCTGAATGCCAACGGCATCGTCGTCAATAAACACTACTGCCGAAACGAGCTCCAATCGGTGGCGCTTTTTGTGGCAGCCAGGAACTGCCATGCCACAGCTGCTGAAAAAAGCGCTCCAAAAAAATGCAAACTCCATTGTAAAGCTGGCGACGCTCCCGCTGCTGCATTCAAAAAAGGCAATTGTTGCAGCGACCAATCGACGTACCTCAAACAGCATACCGACCAGGTCAGCCTAAAAGAGGGTAAAGCTACGGCCAAGCCTAAAATATTACTTGCCTCTATTCCGCTTATAGCATTTAACGCTGAACCGTTTGAATTGCCATCCATCAAAAGCGCTGCCTGTTACCGGCCGCCTCCGCTGATAAGAGACATTCCCGTACTAATTCAAACCTTTAGGTGTTAGGCACTTATGTATTCCTTTCCCGATTGTAATTTGCATCGGGTTATGGCTTAACGTGTTTATTCATACACCAAGGTTTTTTTATGATAAAACAGCTTAAAGTGGGTTTGCCGTTTCTGGCGGCTCTATTCAGCGTCACTTGTGCTTTTTCGCAGGGTCCGCCCATATTGACCGATAAACCGATCATGTTGGGCGAAAAAAAAGGCACGATCCGCACGTATTTCCTGTACCGGCAAAACGACTACTTTTCGTCGCGCACCGTACCGGTTATGTTCGACTACAACCTGCGCAACAACCTGGAGCTCAGCGCCGCGCTGCCGCTGGTATTCGCAAACGAGTTGGTCGATAAAAACGGCATCGGCGATGCTACACTGGGCGTCAAATACCAATTCATCCGCGTTGACGGCGTCGGAAAAACGTTCCGCGTGGCCGCCAAAGCCAAGCAGGTGATACCCACCGGTGCAGAAACCATCGCACCCGAGCTGGGCATGCAGGAATGGCAGACCATGCTAGGCATCGTAGGCGGTATAGAAAGCATCAAATACGGCATCCAGGGCGAGGTGGGCTATATGCTCAGCGCCGAACAGGAGAGCCACATGCACAAAATGCTGACCTACAAGCTTGGATTCGGACTGCCATTGCTCAAACCGGTGTACCCGGTAAAACAGGTCACCTTCTATTTTGAATACGAGGGCATCACCATCAGCAGGTACGACCACTTTGCCGTATTTTACGCACAGGGACTTCAATACGCCTGGAACCGCTGGACATTCGATGTGTCGGCGCAATGGCCTTTGAAACAAGATTTACCTATTGGTTTACAACGCAATTTCTCGGTGCTCACCGGCGCCAGATTTATTTTATAACTCATTAAAAATGTTTTCATTATGAAAAATATGCTTTTGTTAATCGCCATCATGCTCCCCTTATTTGCGCTAGCGCAAACCGACAAAATTTTCGCCAAAGTAGAAGGGTTGGGTTGCCCCTTTTGCGCCAATGGACTTGAAAAGAAATTCAAAGATATCGAGGGTTTGAAAAACTTTGTCATCGCGTTGGAGACCGGCGCCATGACATTCACCGTACCCGCATCGCTGCAACTCAGTGTACAAGAGGTTGCCGACCGCGTCGGCAAAGCGGGTTATACGCTTGCCGATATCAATATTGAAAGGGCCTCAGGACAAGCCGACCGCATGAACAATGCCATGACGATTAGCTATAAAGGAGCAAATGGCGAAGAAACAGCGACATTTACCGTACACGGCAATTGCGGCATGTGCAAAACGCGCATCGAGAAGGCCGCCATGGGCGTCAAAGGCGTCAAAAAAGCAACCTGGGATGCCGAAAAGCAGCAAATAGACGTGCAGTACAACACAAAGAAAACCACGCTGAAAGCTATCCACGAGGCTATCGCGGCTGTGGGCCACGATACGGATTTAGTACGCGCCAAAGACGAAGTATACGACAACCTGCACGGGTGTTGTAAGTATGAGCGGGAGTAATTGAGGATATGTCAGGAGGTAACTAAACCGGTATTATTTTGGTGAAGTTACCCCCTGATGGTTTTACTGGTATTTATTCTTCGGCCCAATCCCGCCATACCAAAGCCCTTCATGGTTAAGTCCGAACGGATAGTAGTGGTTTTCTTGTACTATCTCCGACTCATTCTCGGAGGTATTTGGATTGTCGTAGGTATCGATAGACCCATCGTGGTTTTCATCGCTGAAGGCTAAGCGGGTATTGCCTAAGTGATCTTTTAACCAGTACTCGGCCCGGTAGTGCCTAAGTGATCTTTTAGCCAGTATTCGGCCCGGTAGTGGGTCAGGCTCACGTCGTGCTGGTCGTATACAGCCGTCAGGCGGCCTTCGGGGCCGTATACGGCCTCCAGCTTGCCGTCTTTGTATTCAATGTCCTGGTTTGAATTCATATGATAAAATAAATAATTGAGTGTCAGGGTAAGTCGTGACTACTTCAAATTATTCAAATAGCACAGTTTCTAAAAGAGCAATCTGATTGATAGTCCACAAGTTTACATCTGTAGCAATATCAACCTCGACAACACTATTATTAGAAAATTTTGCATACATAATATAGTTTTCATCAACGCTACCTTTGCTGTTAGGGAATATGAAACTAATCATTTTTGAAAAATAATCTTTTTTAATTTTGCCCAAGTACTTGCCTTTCTTAAGCCGTTCATCATAAACAACAGCATAGAACTTTTCACCAGTCGTTTCTATTACCAAATACAATAATCTTAATGGTTCGTGATTTAAATACATTTCAATTAATGACCAAGAAGCTATATTTTTACACTTTTGATTGCTTTTTTCCATATACCTCACTGCCTGTAGATAGACTTGTAAGTCAACTTGCTGAAAATGTTCTTCCAGTCTAAAGAGTAATTTTTTATCCTGTTCTTCTTCAAACGCTTTTTGCCTCTTTTGCAACAAATCTATTACTTTATGACGCACCTGCTCTAATGCTTTTCTTTCTATGCAGAAAGTGGTATTTGACATTTCTTGAGTAGACGCTTTCAATGTAATCAAAATAAAAAAGATTATACATGTTATTTTCATTATATTAAAATTTAAATATTAAAGGAATTGGCAAAGCTCTTTGAATAAGTCTCTGCTCCTGCCGAATTTTGTTTTCATTTACTCTTGAATTAAACTCTTCAGTTGTTACAGGTCTCACTTGTTGAGTATCAAAGTCAAATAATTGAAACTCTGTCCTATCGTTTGTTCCCTCCGCGTTGCTTTTTGCATGACCTAGTTCATGTGCCATTGAAACAAAATCAGGTACTCCACCTCTTGTGCCGTCAACATTTGCTGTATTGACTGGTCTTCCCAATTCAAATCCAATCTTTGAGTCATATTCTGTTCCACTCTGTACTTGGTCAGCGGGGATAATATTCCCACTTTCATCTAATGGGTTTGTGCCAGTACCTTGAATAGTGACTCTGATGTTTACCGTATTATCATCATTTATGAGGCTTCTAATCAAGTCCGAACCTTCAACTAAATTTCTATCCGCATTTTCACTTCCTACTTTAGAAACAAATACTTCTCCTGTTTCAGGAACAATACCGAGTTTATCATTGGTGAGAGCCTGGAGTCGCCCTAAAAGCCTTCTTTGTTCAGTTCTAGTACCTTGTAAGACAATATCATCAGGTGCACGCCCATCAGGGTCTATGAACCTAATCGGATTATTAAAGGTGTAAGAATAGCTACTCCATGAAGGAAAATCCCCCGCCAAGGAGTCAACCCCACTAAGCCTCCCAATCGCGGGATCCTGCCACCTGGCGCCAAAGTCATACCAATTCAACCCAAAATCTTCATTCAGTTCTTTGCCGTTGTACTGGTATTTATTCTCCGGCCCAATCCCGCCATACCAGGGGCCTTCATGGTTAAGTCCAAATGGATAATAATGGTTTTCTTGTACTATCTCCGACTCATTCTCGGGGGTATTTGGATTATCGTAGGTATCGATAGACCTGGTATTTATTCTCCGGCCCAATCCCGCCATACCAGGGGCCTTCATGGTTCAACCCAAATGGATAATAGTGATTTTTCCCGACCTCCTTACGTCGGTGCGGGACTTCGCTTCGCTGCGCCTGAACAACTTCCGACTCATTCTCGGGGGTATTTGGATTGTCGTAGGTATCGATAGCCCCATCGTGGTTTTCATCGCTGAAGGCCAGGCGGGTGTTGCCTAAGTGATCTTTTAGCCAGTATTCGGCCCGGTAGTGGGTCAGGCTCACGCCGTACTGGTCGTACACAGCCGTCAGGCGGCCTTCGGGTCCGTACACGGCCTCCAGCTTGCCGTCTTTGTATTCGATGCCCTGGCAGTAGTCTTTGGTCACGCCCGATATTTGTTTTTGCGACTTTACGACTGTACGATCACAGAGCTTCAAGTACCTTTATTTGTTCAATTTTATGCGCACGAGTCGCAAAGTCTTACAGTCGTATAGTCATAAAATCAAAACACCCCGCGCCTGGTTTGGGTTTGAAGCCTTTGTCTCGGCCCGGCAGGGGCGCCGAGTCGTCTACATTTGTCAAGTGGGCGATCTGGCTGTCGTAGGTATAACTGAGCTGGTCGATGATGCCCCACTCGCAATCGGGCCCGCCCACTACACCGTAGCGGTTCAGGGTCAACAGGTTGCCGATGGCGTCGTAGGAATAACCGTAGCCTTTGTAGGTATTGGTGAGCAGTTCCTGGTAGCTCAAGGTACCGTTGGCGGGGTTTTCTTCCAGGTAAATATCCCCGTATTCGGCGTTGGTGAGGCGGTTGAGGGCATCGTAGGCGTATTGATAGAATTTGACGTTGTGGTGGGTGACTTTCCACCTGGCCTTTTTGATGTTGCCGTTGGGCTCGTAGCTAAAGTCCATGGCAAACAGCGGGTCGCGTTTGACGATGACTACCGGCTACTTCGTCCACCCGGACACCCGAACTGTGGTAATTCAGCGATATAGTCAGCGAAAGCGGCCCCTCGGTAATTGATTCAATGGGAATAGAAATATTAGGCACACCGGTATGGTGGCTGACAGGAATGTCCACGTATTTTCCCAGCGATGCCGGTGTGGGCGCGGGCATCGCCACTTCTTTGTATAACTGATTGGCAGGCTGGGAAAAGAGAAGTACAGGAAAAATGACAAGTAATGTAAATAAAATTTGGATTTTAGGGTGATTTTTAGTCATTTTTTAAGTATTTTGGTTGGTTTATAACTATATATATTATTAAATCAAACAAAACATATACTATATATCCTGTAAGCGGGGTGAGCAGGGTATTATTATTTATTAACGCAATTTTTTTGTAGGATTTTGATGTCTAGCCGAAAATGCCTATTTTTTATACAGCACGCCGCCAAATTATTGGCATAACTTAATGACGTGCTGTATACTCATGGCTTTTCTTCACATCTGCTCCAACTACGAGGAGTAGCAAACAAAAACGAGTCGCCCAGAATAAAAAACCTGGGCGACTCGCATTATATATATTGCTGAATATCAATTACCTAATCAAAGTAATATTTCCTTTCTTCACAAACTCTTCCCCATCCGGGCAGATCACGCGCAGGTAGAAGCCGAACACGTCGGGTGGGAGTTTTTCTCCGCGGTAGGTGCCGTCCCAACCTTCAAAGGGGTCATTGGTTCGGAACATCTCTTCGCCCCAGCGGCTGTAAATCATCAATTCCATTACCTCTAGCTGATCCAGGAAGTTGCTGCGCAGGCGCAGAATGTCATTGTCGCCGTCGCCGTTGGGCGTGAAGGCGTTGGGCAGGAAGAGGTGGTTTTCGTCGCAAATGGCGTTGATTACAAAGACCAGCACAGAGTCGGTGGCGGTACAGATCGATTCGGTGGCCGTCACTACGTACCAGTTGTCGCCGGGTTCGTCGGGCGTCACGGTTACAAAATCGCCACCGGGTGGATCGAGGGCGCCGGAAGGCACTTGCCAAACCAACTCGCAATTGGGGCAACCCGTTACGGTAATCGTGGTAGGATTGCCGAGCAGGATAGAGTCTTCTGCTGCTACGGCAGTCAGGCTGCCGCCGATATCTATTACTATAACAGTAGTCGACAGAGTAGCCGAGCAGCCGTATTGGTTGGTTACTTCCACGCTAAAATCATTGCCGTCGTTGGGATCCACTGTTACCGAGGGGCCGTCGAGCGGCGTCAGGATAGCCGGCGAAGGCGTCCACTCGTAGGTGAGCGTCTGGGCCGGGTCCAGATTCGTAACGACCAACTCCGTGGCCTCTGTCGGCACACAGAAGATGATATCCGGCGTAATCGTGGCATTGATCGGGAAGGCCAACACCTGGACGCTGTCGATATCGGTGCAGCCGAAAGCATCCATTCCTACGGCGTAATATGTAATGGCGCCCTGCGGCGTGATAATCAGCTCGCTGCCCTGGCCGATGCCTACCGTCAGTGTGGGGTCGGCGTACCAGGTGATCGTGGTTCCCTGGGCTTCGGTGGTAGCCGTGAGGGTTATCGTGGCCGCTTCGCAAAGGGTGGTATCCGCCTCCGCATCAATATTGATGGCGGGCGGTACGTTGACCTGCACGGTCCGAACCAGCTCGCAACCGGCTATCGGCTCGGTAATGGTGACGGAATACGTGGCCGACGCATCAAGCGTGGCTATCGGATTCCAGGGATTGGTGAGGTCGAGGCCGGTCACGGGATCCCAGGTGTATACGTAGTTGGGATTGCCATTGGGGTTCAATGGCGTGGGTTCGCCGTTGCAGGCAGTGACTTCGGGGTCGGGAATGCCGTCGGTTAATACCGTTACGCTCACTACAATGGTGTTGGTATCGGTGCAACCTGTAGCCGCTTCCGTGGCCAGCACGTAATAGGTGGTAACGCCTTCCGTCGGAGTAGTAGTAAACACGTTGCCTGTGAATATCGCCGGCGGGGTGAGCGCTGGATTATCAAACCATTGAATGGTAGTAGCAACGTCTGTTGTAGCCGTAAGCGTAACCGGCACTATTTCGCAAAGCGAAGTATCGCCGTCGGTTTGCAGGTTGATCAAATCGGGCACTTGAACTTCTACTTCGGTACTCAATGTGCAGCCGCTCTCCGGATCGGTGACGGTAACGTTGTAAGTCGTCGATTGTGTCAGGACGGCAACCGGGTTCCAGGGATTGGTCAGGTCGAGGCCTGTTTGCGGATCCCAGGTGTACACGTAATCCGGATTGCCGTTGGGGTTCAAGGGCGTCGGCGTATTGCCGCAGGCCGTCACCGGCGAATCCAGGCCGGGTTGGAAATCGGTAGCCGTTATGCTTACGCTCGCGGTATCGCTACACCCTACCCCATCGGTAGCCACCACATAATACGAATTGGCGCCCTCTACAGGCGTAACCTCAATGGTAGAGCCGGTACCGATGCTATTATTTTGGTTATCAAACCATTCGAATTCGATATCCTGAACAGTACTGCTTGCAGTGAGCGTAACCGGATCGAGCGAGCAAACGCTGGTATCCTGTGGCGACACCGTGAGGTTGATAGGTTCATTTACCAGTACCGTCACTTCGCGGATCGTTTCGCAAATCGAACCGCTCACATCGCCTATAATCGTAACACTATATGTAGTGCTTACATCGCCGATGAAAAGTGGATTGACAGCGGTAGAATCGGATAGTCCCGTACCCGGCGACCACAGGTATTCGTACAAGGGTATACCATCGGGATTCAGCGGCAGGGGTTCGCCAAGGCAAGCTTGTAGCGTATCCTGAAGCAGAATAGTAAACGTTATTACGTTGAGCGTAACGGACACCGTATCTGCGCAGTTATTTTGGTTGGTCACAATAGCCGTAAGCACAACGGGGCCCTGGTCAACCAGAACTGTTACGCTGGAGCCGGTAGTTGACCCCACGATAATATCTGCCGGAGACCACTGGTACGTCAGGTTATCCAGGCTATCCAGGTTATTCACAAAAATAGTCGTTTCCACGTTTTGGCAGACGCCGACGGTATCGCCCGGAGGTGAAAAAGTAATATCCACGCCTTGGTCATTGACAGTAACCGTATCGGAATCGGAACAGCCGTATTGATCGGTAGCGATCACGATGTAGGTTTCGTCGCGGAATGGGTTGACCGTTATACTGGGGCCGCTGCCCACCAGCGCGCCGTCGAGCGTTACCCATTCATATTGAGCGGGCACATCGGCCGTGATGGTAAGCGTGGCGTCTTCGCCGCAGGTATTGATATCGGGGCCGGCATTGACATTGATCAGATCGGGTACGAACACCGTAACCTGGCCTGTCACGGCGCAAGTATCGGCGCCGAAGCCGAGTACGGTCACCGTATAGATAGTAGTTTGTGCCGGTGAAGCAATCGGGTTAGGGCTATTGGGGTCGCTCAGCCCGTCGGCGGGCGTCCAGACATACTGGTAACTGGGGTTGCCATTGGGATTCAGCGGCGCGCCTTCGCCGGAGCAGACGACGATGGTATCGGCCAGCGATATTTGGGTAAGTTGAATATTAACCGTATCGGTTACCGAAGCCGTACAATCGTTGGCGGAAGTAATTGTAAGCGTAACGATGAGGTCGCCGCTTTCCGTCACAGTAATCACCGGATTTTGTTCGGTAGAAGACTGGCCGTTGCTGAACGTCCACAACCAGCCGATAGTATTATTAAAAGTATTTGTAGAAACGTCGAAGAAAGCAACTATGGCGCTGTCGGAATAACATTCCACAATATCAAAATCAAAGGCTGCTACGAGTTCAGGTTCTGCGATTATGATAGTTTGGTAAACCGAGTCCAAATCGGAGCAGTTCACGTCGTAGGCGATAGTGAGCAATACCGTATATAATCCCGCTGCGGCGTAAGTATGCACCGGATTCACATCGGTGCTGGTCGTATTATCGCCGAAGTGCCATACATAGGCAAAGGCGTTAGTGCTGGTATTGGTAAAATTAACCGTTGCGCCGTCGCATTGAATTTCGTAGGTAAAACTGAGGGCCATAGCGGTATCGATAACGGCCACCCTGACCGAATCGAAATAGACGCAACCGAATTGGTTGCTTACTTCCACAAAAAGAGTTTGTTCGCCCACTGTTTCTATTACATCGGGCGATGCCTGGTTGGCAGTGCCCGGCACAAAAGCGCCGACGGGAGTCCAGTTGTAGGTAAGCACGTCGTTGGGGTCGTTGTTGACCACCTCTACCTGTACTTCTTCGCCGAGACACACAGCCACGAGGTCTTCCACGGACACATCCACCGGCCCTCCGCTGACCGATATCGTTTCGGTATCGGAACAGCCCAGCGCGTCGGTGGCGATGACCGTATACACCTGTGAGCCGGAAACTACGGCCACAAAGTTGGCGCCGGTAGCCACCGTATCGCCCTGTGCATTCAGCCACACAATATCTGCGGGGGCTTCAATGGTGGCGCTAAGTGAAACTTGTGGTTCGCAAGTAGTCACCACATTGGTATTAACCTGCAGATTGATAGCAGGCGGCACAATGACCAGCATCGTCTCCGTAAATTGGCAGGTATCCGATCCGATAGCGCTGATCACCACCGTATACAGCGTCGTTTCCGAGGGAAAAAACACCGGGTTGGCAGAAGCAGGATCGCTGATGCCCGTTGCCGGCGACCATTGATAGGTCAGCAGCGGGTCGCCGCCTGCGGGGAGTTGGGTAGTATCGCCGGGGCAAGCTACGAGCGTATCCGGGAATTGGTTTTCATTATTTATTAATAAAATATCAACCGGGCCGGTCATCGAATTGGTACAATTCAACGCGGTAGTAATTGTGAGCGTAAGCTCGATGTTCGTATTTTCATAAAAAACAAACACCGGATTTTGCTCGGTAGAAGACTGCCCGTTGCTCAACTCCCACAACCAGCCTGTCGTATTGTTCAGGTTATTGATTGATTGATCGGAAAATTGCACCACCACCGAATCGGAGCTGCACGCATCATATGATATCCCGAAGCCGGCATTGAGCAAAGCCTCCAGAATAGTAATGGTTTGGGTAATCGTATCGCGGCAGAAATCGCCGGGCGCCGTCATCAGGGTTATCACATAAGTGCCTGTATCGGGATACGTGTAGCTGGGGTTAACCAGCAAAGAAGTATCCGCCGTAGTATTGGGATCGCCGAAATCCCATACATAAGAGCCGTTGTGTTGGCTGTTATTGTCAAAATTGGCGGTTAACCCGTCACAACCGGGTGAAAAATCAAAAGCCAGCAGCGGCATATCGATAGCAACCACCGTGACGGTTTTCACGATCTGGCAGACATTGCCGGGGGCGGTGATCGTCACGCTGTACACAGCGCCTTGTGCAACTGTGAGCGTTGGATTAACAGCCAGGGGATTGCTAAGACCGGTAACCGGTGACCATTGATAGCCAAATCCGATATCGGCGGGGGTATCGGGGTTAAGCCCGATTGTTTCGCCGATACAGGCATAAAGCGTATCCCGGATCAGCGCGCCGGGGTTATCCAGGCCGGTTTCGAAGGGTTTGGAGAAAGTGCTCACGCATCCATTCTGGCTGGTTGCCGTAAGCGTGATCGTACCGGTCACGTTAAGCGGCACGTTAAACAGGGGGTTTTGCTGTGTAGAGGTGAGCGTTGTATTGCCGTATACCAGCGTCCAGTTCCATGATACAACAGGAGAAACCGGGTCGACCGACAGGTCAGTGATTTGTACCAAAGACTGATTTTCGCAATCAAACACACTAGCCTGAAAATCGGGGATAAGAGAATTGTTTTGCAAAAAGATTTGCCTGATCAGCGTATCTGAGCACTGGCTATTGGGTTCGGCGATAAGTGCTACGGTATAGAGGCCGGTATCGGGATAAGTAAATACTACGGTAGGGTCAAGGGTGGTAGAAGCTGGAGTCAGATTGGGATAATCGAAATACCATTGATATCCGGTAGCGTTCGTGCTTTGGTTTTCTAAAGTAACCGTCAGGTTGTCGCACTGGGCCTCCGGGCTAAAAAACACCGAAGTAATATCGCCGCAGGGGTTTACATTATACTGGAAGTCGCGGCGGGTATAGCTAAGGAGCACGCCTGTTTCGGCGTCGTATTCTTCCACACAGACGCCCACGACAAATTGGCCGGTGATACCGGGGACGGCTGTCATGAGGCCTGTGGAGGCGTTAATTGTCAGGGGCGTACCAAAGCCGAGCATATCCTGCAAGGAATAATTGGGCGCCAGCCAGGTAATTGTGTCGTAGGGGGGTGGGTCGGCGGGTTGGGGTTGGGCATTATTGAGCGTACCTCCTTCGAAGGGGGTACAGAGTTTATATACCAGGGAGTCTCCATCTAAATCAACCGCGGAATGGTCAAAAACCAGGGGTCTGTTGGTACATATATAAATAGGCGGCCACTGTTGAAATTGGGGGCTAGTGTTGCAGTTGATCATAGCCGCTTCAGTCAGGTGGATATCAAATGTGGCCCCTGTAGCCAAAGGATCGACGATATTATTAATAGTCTGGTTGCGACAGCAGCGTTGATAGCTAAGACGATACCCCCCGGGCCGGTATGGTAGCGTCACCGTGTCGCGATAGGTAGTTGTATGAACGCATACCGGCTGAAGAATCACCAGGCAGGGGTCAGTGAGGTTCGACGTAATAGTATCGTCCTCCATATAGGGGATCGAGAGGGAATGAACCAATAGGCCGAACTGATCATATACAGCCACGTAAGCCGGATCGTCGAAAAAAGCCAGAGGGTCGCCGTAGAAACAATCGCGGTATACACTAAGAGTAACCTCATATTTATTGTTTCCCAGGCATTTATACCCAATTTCGCCGCCGATAATGTGGGTGGCGTGAACTGCTGCGGGCCAGGCCAGCAACCACAGGCATATAGGAAGTAAAAATTTCTTCATGGCGTTGTTCCCGTTTGAAGCGGTCATTAGCTGTTTATTTGTTCCCTGTTTCATTTCACTTCTATGATCTCCACGCGACGTTCAAGCGTAGCGAGGATACCGTAAATAGAGCTCTTGGGGTCGTCTGCTAACTTAAGTGCGGCGGTCGGCGCTGCTGATTCGCCCAGCGCAACTTCTTTAATTCGAAGCTTGCCGGATCGCAAATAAGGCAACAATGCGCCGTTTTTGTATCGTTCAAAATGGTTTTTTACACTATCAATACGGCGGGAGCTGAGCAATTTGTTGTATTGTGCGGCTCCTCTGGGGCTACAATACCCCTTGAAAGTAACCGTAATGGCGTTTTTATTTTGGAGAAAAAGATAAAGTTTATCTGTAAAGGCTTGTAAGTCTTCATAGGCGCCTCTCACTTCTCTGTCAAAGAAGTCGGTAAAACGGCGATTGGTACGGAAAAGATCCTCACCGGAAAGCCCTTCTGTGTTCTGTTTAATAAACTCGCCTCTTCGATCGTAATAGGCTTTATTGAGCGGGAGGTATTCTTTTGTAGTGGTAGGCTGATAAGATTTGGGGTCTGGAATAGCATTATCAAAATAGAGGGTGAGCGGCAGAAAGTCAGAAAAATCAATCCGTGTGAGACAGAGTTCGATCGTCATCTTGCCCTCAGAATTGGCGAGTTGATCGGCGGCAAAAAGCACGGTATCTACCCGGCCGTTGTAGCCCAATTTTTCGGCAGTAATCAGATAGGTATTAGCCAGGTCGACAGTAAACGAGAATTGGTTGTCAGAATATTCAGTCAGGCTATCTATCAAACGAGTTTGGCCCATGCCCAATTCCGACAGGCTTAAGCTTACCCCGTTTAAATTAGAGCGGTCGACGCAGTCGAAAGTAAGCACTTCGAGAAGTTGCCCGAGGTACATCTTTTTTTCTGCACGCGTTACATTGGCAAATTGTGGCTGAGTGAGGTCTATAGATTCCGTAACTGGCGCATAACTATCCCTGCGGGCCTTGATTGAGTATTTTTTATTGCGCTGTGCTTTGAATACAAAATCGTTACCATCCGTATTAGACAAAGAAGCGGCCAATTGTTCACCCGCAGGGGTTACCTCGTAAAGCGCCACCGTGGCGCCGTTGAGCGCTACAGAGTCGAGTGAGCGGAAGGTAGTTACAAGAAGTTCTATGCCCGGGCAGAGATAAACTTGTTTTTCGATAATAGTAAGTCCCTGGTATTCAGGACTATTTAAATCAACTATACCACTATCTGAGGTATAATCCGGTTTAGTAGCTTTATACTCGTATTGTTTTCCGGCAATAAGCGAGAAAGAAAAATTATTCCCGTTGGGGTTGGTTATTTTGTTAACCAAACGAGGCCCTTCCTGGGTAATTTCCGATAATTCTACAGTTACACCCGAAAGTAGTGTGGAATCGATGCAATTAAACGAGGCGATCTTCAAATTTACCACATTGTCAAATGTGAGTTGAAAGATATCGTTGCAACAAAACTCCCGGGTATCATCCCAATAAACTGAGCTGGTATCGGGGCGATTCGACGACAGATAGCCTTTTGCGCCATCGGCGTCGAGCATAAAATAGAGATCGTTGTAACTGGTATTAACCGGGATGCCCATATTTTCGGGAGTAGCCCAGCCATCCGGCGTTTGGCGGCTGCGGCACACGTCATATCCGCCCAGAGTATGGTAGCCGTCGGAACTAAAATAGAGGGTTAGCGTAGTAGCGTGGAAAAATGGCGTAACATCATTGCCGGGCGTATTAATATCTGCCAGGTTTTCGGGAGTAGACAGGCTACCATCGGGGTTGATGGCGCTTCGCCAGATATCCAGCAGGCCTTTGCTGCCGTAATCGGTGCGGTCGGACACAAAATAGAGCCATTCCTGGTCGTTGGCCGGGTCGTAGGCTACGTGCGGTTGGGTATTAGTGGCACCGCCGTTGGCATTAATCACCAGTTTTTGGGGGGCGCTCCATTTGCCGTCGGGCGCTACGTTGCTGGAATAGAGATTGCAACGGATATCGCCGCCATTTATATAATCACAAATAGTATAGTACACCCTGGTATAATTGCGATTAAAGGCGGTATGTGATACGTGGCGCCTCGGCAGGTTGATTGTTTCAGGTAGGGGCGCCGGCTTGGCATTGCTATCGGGCAGTTCCAGTATTTTTGCATAAGGCCGTGGGGGGTTCAGCGTGTCTTTCGGGTCGATAAATTGCAGAGAAGAGTAATACAGCGTATCGCCTTTGGTGGCCAAGCCGAATTCGGAATACCGGGAATTGATCTTATTGTTGTAATGAGAAACCTTTACGCGGTCGGAAGCCGTGAGCATATTAGCCCATACGCAATCATCGGCGCCTTTGGCGGCGGCATCCCGATAGCGAGCCTCGGCATTGGGTTGATCGAGCAGAAACTTTCGATATTGGTCGGCTGCTGATTGAAAAAGGCCCAGGCGTTGTCGCACTTCGGCCAACCAGAAAGTGGCCAGCGGGTATTCCTGGCGATTGGTGCTATTCAAAACGCGGTTGTAACCGTAGTCTGCCTTTTTAAGCTGCCCGGCCTGCCTGGCCGACTCTGCATATTTATACCAAAGGTCATATCTGGCGCTATCATACTCGACAGCAATGCCAAAATAAGTAAACGCGGAGTAAAAGTCCTTTTGGTCATAGGTTTTATTACCTGCTTTTATCCATGCGTCAAGGGGTTGGGCCATTATACTGTGGCACCACCACGACAAAAGTAAAGCAAGGACAAACAACTTCTTATTCATAGCGTATCGGCCTTAATCAGTTAATCGAAGGGGGGATAGGCGGCATATATAGTCTGCCTGCATTAAAAAATTAAATCAAGGGGCAAATATATCGGTAAGGCAGCGCTCTTACTTTGCGCAGGTACCACCTTACAGAAATCTCTGGGCCGCCTCGCTGGCGGGTTGCCACGTTGAAATCGGATACATTAATATCATAGGTAAAAGCGGCTTCCCAGGCATTGTAGGATAATTCGATGCCGGGCACAAATGCATCGCCGAAATCGTCGTTAAAGCGATAGGCGCCGCCCAGTTGAAGAGCTACCTGGTTGCCCAGATCGCGGCTGAGGTGGTAGCGAATGCCCAGCATACCGAGGTATTCGCGGTAGGGATTTTGGAACTGAGCGGTGGCATTAGCGACCAGGTCAAAGTCGGATTTGCCTAACTGTACTACGCCAAGCAGATAGGGGCTCAGGCGCATCGACAGTGGGGCTTTGTCTCCTTCGAGGAAGCTTTGATCGGGCCTGTTGAGGTGAAAAAAGCCGAGGCCCAGGTCCAGTTTTGAACGTTTTTCCAGTCTGTCAACGAGTGCGTCGTCTCTCAGGCTTTGCAGGCGCAGGTTAAGGCCTGCTGAAAAATCGACGTACATATTACTTGCATTAGAAAAATCTTCGCCATTGGAAAGGTTGGGATCGTAGGTTCCGCGAGTATCGTCAAACTGGCGGTCAAATGTAAGGTCGCCGGCTTTGAAGGCACGTTGGCCTACGCCCACCTGGGCGCCAACCGTGCCAAAAAACGTTTGGGTAAAACGTTTAGTGTACGACCCGCTCAGTCCCACATTAATAAGGTATAGTTTGGAATAGCCGGCGCGGTCGTAGTTAAAGGCCAGGCCACCCGAGAAAAAACCCGTTTTAGCGGTGCGGCGTACGAATTGTTTATCTGCCGAAAGCGAAAAAGTCATATAATCTACCGGCACAGACGACCATTGGCTACGGTAAATACCCGCCACTCGCGCATCTCCGCGAAAAATGCCTGTCAGCGCAGGATTCAGATTGAGCGGTGCATTATAGAATTGGGAATAGTGGAAATCCTGGGCTTGCAAGGCAAAATGCATGCAGATGCCCAGCAGGCTGAGGTAAATGGTCTTAGTGTGCATCTCAAGTGTTTGTTGTACGATCGATATACCAGCGAACCGCCTATACTTATGGTTATATAAGGTGTGCATGTTCATGGTTGTATTTTTCATTTCCCAAAATAGTTAAATTCTGCAATAGGCAAATAATAATTGCGTCTGATTACCACACAACGATCTATTTTGTACGGAGCATAGTATTGAAAGTTGCGTTATCCGGGTACTTTCTCTATCGGTCAGACAACTTGAAGTCGTCAGACCGATCAGTGAAGACCGGTTAGTGATCCGGTCAGTGATTTGAAGATGAGTAGATAGGTGTAAAATTATTATGTGTCATTCGCCCTCAAAAATATACCGTTTTCTCAAAAAAATACACCTTTCCGTAAATTTATATCAAAACACGTACTAAAAGCCATGTAATAATTGGAAAAACATTTGGACTTACTGCCCAAGTTGCTTAAACTTGCATTCGAAAGCAGTTGATTTATCCCAATTCAACTACTTTGTTTTATCCCAATTTTAATCTTCAACATTCCAAAAGAAAGCATTTAGGCATCAATAGAGCATTGCTTTATTGATTTATGATCCCGTTTTTTATCCTCATTTTTATCCTTTCGTTTGACACCTGATCATAGGTGTCGAGTTCTATTTTTTTGCTCTTCACTTACCGATCAAGGAAAAGTTCAGGTAAATCCAACAGCTTTAATCCAACTTCAAAACTACGGTAACGTGAAAAGAATTCTACTACTAACTGCATGCGTGACGATGTTCTTTCAGCTATCTGCGAGAGTGATCTACGTTAAAGCCGGCGCTGAAGGCACCGGTACTTCTTGGGAAAATGCATACGGCGACCTCCAGTCGGCGTTGCGTGCCGCAAAAAGTGGCGACCAGATATGGGTTGCAGCCGGCAAATATATGCCCACCAGACAAAACGACCGTAGCGCCTCTTTCCAGATCATCGACGGAGTAGAATTGTACGGCGGTTTTGAGGGTTATGAAACTTCACTTTCTCTGCGCGATTTTCATAGCAACCGCACCATACTGACTGGCGAGATCGGCTCTCCGAATTCAAAAGACGACAATTCATACACCGTAGTATATACACACAACGTAAGCGCACGCACAATAGTAGATGGATTTGTAATCAGCGACGGCATGGCAAACGGATACGGCGACAACGGCGATATCAAGTCAAGCGGTGCAGGTTGGTACAATAACGGCGAAGGCGCAGTTTCTTCTCCAGTGATCAGAAACTGCATTTTCATCAACAATACGGCACGCGAAGGTGCAGGTCTTTACAATTTCGCCAGCAATGGCCAGTGCAGCCCCAAAATCATGAACTGCCGTTTTGTAACTAACTCGGCTGATTTTGACGGCGGCGCCATTTACAACAACGGCAGCTACGGCATTTGCAGCCCCGAAATTACGAAGTGCCACTTCGAAGCCAATGCAGCTACTTACGGCGCCAGCATTCTTAACAAAGGCGTTGATGGCGAAGCCAAGCCGGTGATTTCAGAATCAGTGTTTATCGAAAATGCTTCGATCATCCGCGGAAGCGCAATTTATAACTATCGCGACGGCAGCGGCGTTTGTGACGCTATCATACTGGCCTGCCGCTTTGAGCAAAATAACTCTACGATTAATGACGAGATAAGCAATACCACTAACGGTTCTCAGAAAAACGAGAAATCAGGTATTGTATACCGTCCAGCCGGTCACTAATCCCGGCAAAACACCTAAGACACATAAGCCGGCCGCGCGAAAGTGCGAGCCGGCTTTTTTTTACCGGTCAGGGGTTGTGTAAAGAGTCCCGCCAAGGGCTCTTGCTGATCACGCGACCAATTATGTTTAAAAAACGACATACGTTTTCGACACAGCCCTCCAGGGTGCATGTGGGCACGATTTTAGGCCTCAAAGGG
>Ga0209573_1001933_pt1 | contig 28787 bp, 29 predicted proteins | sample TNRBio252014_DNA_FD_185870 | JGI IMG/M metagenome (GOLD analysis project Ga0209573, IMG submission 185870) | Wastewater treatment Type I Accumulibacter community from EBPR Bioreactor in Madison, WI, USA - TNR Reactor_6/25/2014_ DNA (SPAdes)... | ecosystem: Engineered > Bioreactor > EBPR >...
GCCGTCAACGACTTGCATTCGATAATTTTCGCCTTTTTCATGCCGAAATTTACCAAAATCGCCAATCCCTACTTTTTTTATGAACAATTTGATGCTTTTTTTTATCTTAATCCTTCGTACACCCCTAATTCGTAATTCCTCATTCGTAATTAATCTAAGCCGTTAATTGCTTTTCCAAATCCTCCAGTGAAACTCCTTTTGTTTCGGGCATCATTCGCCACACAAAAATCAATTGCAGGAACATCATAAAGGCAAAAAAGGCAAAAACCGGCGCCGCTCCGATACGGGTAAATAAAACCGGTACCAGCGAGGGGATGACAGCAGCCAGTACCCAGTGTACGGAACTGCCGAATGCCTGTCCATTGGCGCGTAAATGGTTGGGAAATATTTCAGATATAAAAACCCAAATGACTGTACCCTGACCAATAGCATGGGCTGCGATGAACAAAAACAGGAAGATGGGTACGGCCATGCCTTTTATGTTCATAACAAAAGCCAGGGCGACAAGAGAAAGGGATATAATATAGCCCAACGAGCCGATATACATGAGCTGCTTTCGGCCAAAACGATCAATGAGCGATAAGCCGACAAGAGTGAAAACCAGGTTGGTGATACCAATGCCCACGCTGCTCAGGAGCGCCGAGCTTTTCTCCAGTCCGGCAATTTCGAAGATGCGGGGAGCGTAATATAAAAAGGCGTTGATACCCGAAAATTGATTAAAAAATGCCACCAAAAATGCCAGTATTAATGGGAAGCGATACCGACGGCTGAAAATAGTATCCCCATTATCCGCCTCTTTATGGTCGGCCACGATCCGGCGCATTTCTGTTTCTACATCCATACCCGGGTCGATTAATCGGAGTGTTTTTGCCGTCGCTTCGCGGTCGTGTTTTTTTACCAATAGCCAGCGGGGACTTTCGGGCACCGTTATTACCATTATTGTATAAATGAGGGCCGGGAAGGCTTCCACGCCGAGCATCCAGCGCCAGGACTCATGCTCAATACCACTCAGGAGGTAGTTTGACAAAAATGCGACGAGTATGCCAAATACAATATTGAATTGATAAAGGGCAACGAGCTTACCCCTGTTGCCGGCTGGGGCTATTTCAGAGATATAAGCCGGCGCAGCTACGGTAGACGCGCCAACGCCCAAGCCACCCAAAAACCTGAAAAAGGCAAAAGTCCAGGGTTCGTTGGCTAATGCAGAGCCCACGGCCGACACAAAATAAAATACGCCAATCCAAAAAAGAGTTTTCTTTCTGCCCAGCCTGTCGGTGGGTATTCCTCCTAAAAGCGCGCCTATTACCGTTCCCCAAAGCGCCGATGACATCACCACAAAACCATGGAATACTTCACCTCGCGGCCAAAGCGCTTGCAGCGACAGGTCGGCGCCCGAAATAACAACGGTGTCGAACCCAAACAGAAGCCCAGCCAGCGCGACCGTAATAGACCAAAAGAAGATTTTGCGGTGATTCATACGTTCCATTTTTTCTACCGCAAATATATATATCCGGTTTAATAGGCGGGTATATCTTCCATAAATTCGAACGATTCTTTATGGTAGTCCATCCGGCAGCAATAACTGACCGGGCCGTTCGTGACAGCCAGATAAGGCACTTGCAATGGCAAATTATAGGTGGCTATTTGCCGGAAGGTGTCCTGTGTAATGGGCACATGAGGCGCCTTGCACTCTATAAGCAGGTAAGGCTGCATTTGGGTGTCAAAAACGAGCACGTCGCATCGTTTGAATAGCCCATTGACTTCCAAACCACGCTCTACCGCAATTCGATTTTTGTTGTATTGTTTTTCAAGCAGCAAGTACTGCAGGATGAGTTGCCTGACGGTCTCCTCCGGCTGCAAGACGACCCAACTGCGCCTAATCACATCGAAGATCAGGCGTTTGCCCGCTTCGGTTTTTAATTGCAGCAGGTGCTGGTATTGAAGTAGGGGGAGGTCGAGGTGCATGTTCTCTGTTGTAGGTTGTGGGTTATGGGTTGTGGGTTAGCAGTTATGGGTTATATAAGTGTAATAGGTAACGTTAATAATAACCGATAACTCACAACTCACAACCCATAACCGACAACCCACAACCAGTTTCATTCATACCTCTCCCTCCCCGAGCGGTCAATAATCGTAGAACTGGCCTGCTGGGTGCCTTGCACAGTGATATCGAGGATATTGACATGAGGCGGGCGAGTAGCTATATACAGAATCGCATCCGCTACATCGGAAGCGCTCAACGGTTTGAAGTCGCTGTAAATATTGGCTTTTTCAGCGTCGCCATCGAAGCGAACGAGGGCAAATTCGGTTTCTTCTACATGAGCGGGGCTGACCTGGCTCACCCGCACGTTGTGTGCGTGCAGGTCGATGCGCATGGCTGAGGTCAGCGCGTCTACGGCGAATTTGGTAGCGCAATACACATTGCCCTTGGGGTATACTTCTTTGCCGGCAGTGGAGCCCAGATTAATAACGTGGCCGCTGCCCCGGGCCACCATGCCGGGTGTAACGGCGCGTGTGAGGTAAAGCAGGCCTTTGATATTGGTATCGATCATTTCTTCCCAATGCTCCAGGCTGCCTTCGTAGATAGGAGAGAGCCCTTTTGCTTTTCCTGCATTATTGATCAAAATATCGATATTGGCCCATTCGCCGCTCAGGCTGTCAATGGCTGCTTGTACGGCCTGGACCTCGCGTACGTCAAAACACAATTTTTCTACTTCGGCCTCGAACGTATCGTGCAAATAGCTTTGAAGTTCATCGAGTCGTTCATGCCGGCGCCCGGTGATAATCACGCGGAAGCCTTCGGCGGCAAAGCGCTCTGCGGTAGCTTTTCCTATGCCCGACGTAGCGCCGGTGATGAGCACCGTTTTTCCGGCCCCCGGTTTAGGCGCCGGCGGTTCGGGCTCCGGTACCGGCTCCGGTTCAGGTTGTTTGGCTTCTTCTTCCCTGATACGCAACAATTCTTCCAGTTTCGAGATCGTATTTTTCAGGGCATCGATCACATGGTGCTCTTCCAGGTTGATATTTGTGGCTACTGCCGGGACGGCTATGGCGGCGGGGGCCTCATAATAAAATGCCTGGTCGTTTTCGGGGGTTTTAAGCTCCGGGTTATTAACGGCGGCATTTTGATAAGCCTCATAAGCTTGCTCGAATTTGCCTTGCTGGTGATATAGCAGGGCAAGGTCATACCATGCAAAGGGGTGATCGGGTTGCACCTCGAGCGTTCGCCGGAAGTATTTGGCAGCTTTCTTTGGTTTGTCTAGTGCTTCGCCAAGCAGCAAGGCGTACTGATAACAGGCATCGCTGTGTTTGGGATTAGCTTTCAGCGCTTTTTTGAAGGCTTTTGCCGCTTTTGACTGGCTGCCTTCGAAATGGTTTGCCAGCAACATGCCCAAGCGGAAATACACATCCGGATAGGCAGGATTCTTTTCTGCCAGCTTTTCGTAATACAGAAGAGCCTGATCGAAATTGCCGTCAATTTCCTTTAGTTCGGCCAGCAAGAAATAGGCGTTTTCATTTTCAGGGTCTAAATCGAGCAGTTGTAGCAATTGCTTAGCGGCAGTATCGTGATCCTGAACATTGTGCGCGAGCATCAGAGCGTAGTGATAGCGAAGATCAACGACTTGGGGATGCGACTCGATGGCGTTTGCCAGGCGGTGCAGCGCTTCATCCGTCCTGCCTTCGTCGGCGGCTTGCCAGCTCTGTTGGATGAGGTCGTTGAGTTCGGGGGTGAGCTCTTGCGGTGAAGCTTTTCCCAGAAAAGTGTCATCTTCGAGTTCGTCGTCTTCTTCGTCAACTTCCCCGGTATCGTGCGTAATGGCAACTAATTCCTCTGCATGCGCTTCGCCTGGGGTGGATTGGAATTCTTCTATTGGCAGCACAGGTTCTTCTGCGGGTTGGTTGGGCTCAAGAGCCGGCGCCGGTTCACCTTCGGGCTGCTCACCGGGCAATTCAAATTCTATAGGCGTGTGGGTGTCGAAGCGTTCTTCGGGCATAGATTCCGCCACAAGCTCTTCTATAATTGCAGCAGGAGCTTCTTCGATAGTAGGCTCAGCCGGCTGTCGCATGCGGTCTTGCAGGCGCTGGCGTTTGAACTTGTCCCACGCTTCGGGCGCTGATACAAAACGGAAAAAAGCGTCAAAATCGTTGGCTTCCAGTTGTTCGAGGGTAAGGTGCGGAATAGAGCGCAAGACGCGAAGGAATTCGCCCGCTTCGCTCGATATATCGCGCATCACTTTCAGGTGATCGTTGAATACGTCTTCGTCGATATCCTTGAGATGCCTTTTTTGGCGGCGCAGGTCGAGGTATTGGTCTTGCCAGAAATTGATGTATTGGATAATATCGCTTACGCGGTCGAAGTGTGTGATCACTTTTACCATCTTGTTGGCGGTCTCGTCGTAGGCCTGGCCGTCGATAATAACGGGCAGGATCTGGCTGCGCTTGTCCTGCAGCATTTGCAGTCCGCGGTGCATACAAGAGACCGTTTTGAGGAAGTTATCGCTAACAATCAGTATGATGGGCCCTGTAATTGGGCGCAGACGGTCTGCCAGCGGGGAATCGGGTTGGTTTTTATTGCCGTAGATGTGTTCTATGTGATCTACGACGCCGCTTAGTTGTTTTTCAAGCGCTTCGGCTACATTATTATTTTCAATGCAATAAGCCAGCGCGATGGTTTTTACGTTCATAACAATTTTTTTGTGTGGCGTCAGGCAGTATGTAAGGACTAATAGGGGCCAAACTGCCTTTTATACACCTGGATGGATGACATTTTCAAAGTATACTGTTCACTTGCCGTTGTTACAATTTTACATGTCGATTTTATTGGGGCGCTTGGCCGACCAAATGGTGCGCGTATCATTTCCCGACCGAAAAGAGCCTATCATAGCGCCATCGGGTGTTAGTTTTGCTTCGTAAAGGAGAGCTTGTGTTCCGTCGAATCGCGAGAGGTATAATTTGTCGGCTTGAATACTGCCTTCCAGATTGCGATAGGCGCCTGATTCTGTTTCGAAAGAACCGGTGAGGTAATTTCCCCGTTGCTGAAAGGCGGCGACAGCCGGATACGGATTGTCGGTATCCAGTCCGAGCTTAGCTTCCCAGAGCCCGGTAACGTCTCCAACAGGCGTTTTTCGCAGCGCGGTAAAGCGGTAGTTGTCGCCCTGCCAGGCCACAAAATGGATGCGGTAATTTTCTTTGTTGGTGACGATCCAATCGCCCTCCATGATATTTTCTTCAAAAATGGCGCGGATATACGAATTGCCGGCAGGGAAGGGGATGATAACGGTATCCTTCGCCGTCCTGCGATCCCTTCCTATGATAATATTATCCACACGAATCACTTCCTCTCCGTTTTTTATCTCGATGTGGAATTTGTCGGGGGTATCATATTTGACCTCAAAATTGAAGGGTAGTTCGCCTTCTGTAACCTCATCAAAAGTTAGGTTCAGCTTTTCGGGAAGCGGTTTGCCTTTGGGGTTGGGCGTAACCGGGTTGTTTTCCAACTTCAACACAGCCCGCCAGATGCCTGGAGGGAGCCCGGAATACGAATTGTCTACTACGAGACAACGCGAAAAAACGAGCGTACCAGCTACAGCAATCAGGATAAGCCGTGCGATACTTCGTATTTGCATGCGATCAGGACGCTTAGTTAGTCTTATCACCTATAAAATATTGGTCTTTATGTTTGAACAATACATTGAACGTGGTCAGACTTCCGTAAATACGCGTGATATATTGCTGCAGGTTGACTTTTTCCTCGTCGTCGAGGTTGCTGCTGTTGATGCGTTGTTCCATTACCCGGAGCCTGTCTCTTACCATAACGATTTTATGGAAAAAGGTTTCAATGGGAATTTCTTTTTCTTTGAGTTCGGTGTCACCCGGACGCAGAATCATCACGCCGTCTTTCCAGCGTTCTCCCAGTGGCACCTCTTCCGTGATATCTGAAAAGGCCCGCAAGATCTTGATCAGCGATTTTTCGGCATCAGAGAAAGAAAGGGTCTCTTCGGGCGTTACAGCGTCAATGATTTCCCATTTGTCGTATTCTTTGCCTACCTGTTTGATGCCGTACATCATAAAACAAACTTCGTAAGCCGCGCGGTGCAACCTGATGACTACGCCGTCGCCGTACGCCGGATGACGCACCCTTGAGCCGATACCCAACAACTTATCCTGCTCGCTCATAGCGTTTTTAGTTTGAATTCGAACGAATAAAAAAGCAATCTATTATGCGCTTACGCTTCAAGCGGCCCCAAGTTAGAGAAAAATGTTAAAAAAATGGAAGGGCGTCAATTCCCGTTTTAAGATATTTGATTTTTTATAATAAAATATTACTCAGTTATAATTTTCTTGTAATATTTTTGTAATCAAATTTGAAAACGAGCGGATACTAAAATCGGGAAAAACAAATTTGGCTAACATTGCCGGATGAAACCAGTAAACGATTTATTGTTGCGGGTAGCCCGCGGAGAAGAAGTGGAGCGTCCGCCAGTATGGCTGATGCGTCAAGCCGGCCGGATCTTGCCGCAATACCGCGCCATTCGCGAAAAGCTGTCCGATTTTAAAGAATTGGTGGAGACCCCGGCCCTGGCTGCCGAGGTGACCATACAGCCTGTAGACGAACTGGGCGTGGACGCGGCCATTTTATTTTCAGACATTCTGGTCATCCCGCAGGCTATGGGATTGCCATATGAAATGGCAGAAAAGCGGGGGCCCTGGTTTCCGGATACCATCCGCTCGGCAGCAGATATTTCGGCATTATTAGAAGCCGAAGAAGCGGCGGCCCGGCTACCTTTTGTATACGAAGCGATCAGGCAAACCAATGCTTCTCTGTCGGGGCGGGTTCCGCTGATCGGCTTTGCCGGTGCGCCGTGGACGCTCTTGGCCTACATGGTTGAAGGCCAGGGGAGTAAGACCTTTACGAAGGCCAAGCAAATGTTGTTTGCCGAGCCTGCATTGGCGCATCGGTTATTGGACAAGATCACCTCATCGGTTATTGCCTATTTAAAATTAAAAATCGAAGCCGGTGTCCACCTCGTGCAAATTTTCGACTCCTGGGCCGGGTTGCTGGGGCCCGAGGCATACCGGACATTTGCGCTGCCTTACCTCCGGCAGATCTGTGAAGCCATCCCGGAAGTTCCCGTGACCGTATTCGCCAAAGGCGCCTGGTTTGCACTCGAAGATTTCGCCGCCTTGCCTTGCCAGGTCATAGGCCTGGACTGGACGATGGACCCCGCACAAAGCCGCAGCAGGGTAGGGGAGCGACCGGCACTACAGGGCAACCTCGACCCTTGTGTATTATTTGCCCACGAATCGGAAGTCGTTAGACAGACCCAACAAATGCTCCGGGATTTCGGCCCCGGTCATATTGCCAATCTGGGGCATGGCGTATATCCCGAAACGCCGCTTGAAAATGTGCGGTGTTTTGTAGAGACGGTGAAAAATTACAGGTATGGCAGGTAGGTGTGAAATATATGAATAGGTTCTATTAACTTTGTAGCCCGTGGCGTCGTTCACACGTCAGTCATGTACTGCTCACCCAATTTTTCCGGATGATCATAATTATTAGGAAAACATCGTGTTATGGGATGGTTTAAACGACTTAAAGAAGGTATTCAGACTGCTACGCGCAACAAGAAAGAGGCGCCGGAGGGGCTGTGGTACAAATGCAAAGAGTGCAAAGAGACCAGCACGATGAAGGAATTGCGCGAAAACTTCTTCAAGTGCCCGCATTGCGGCCACCACGTGCGGATTGGTTCTCACGACTATTTCGACCTTATTTTCGACGGCGACCAATACGAAGAATTATTCACCGATCTGCGTTCCAAAGATATACTCGGGTTCAAAGATTTAAAGCCGTACCCTGAGCGTTTGCAGGAGGCCATGAAAAAATCGGGCCTCACCGACGCGATTGCGGTGGCCAGGGGCAAAGTAAACAAGAAAAACCTGGTCATTGCCGCCATGGACTTCAACTTCATCGGCGGTTCTATGGGCTCTGTAGTAGGCCAGAAAATAGCCATGGCCATCGACTATTGCCTGGATACCCGCAGCCCGTTGCTCATAATCTCCAAGACCGGCGGCGCGCGCATGATGGAATCGGCTTTTTCGCTGATGCAGATGGCTAAAACATCGGCCAAGCTCACTCAACTGGCCAAAGCCCGCATCCCTTATTTTTCGCTTCTCACCGACCCCACTACAGGCGGCGTGACGGCTTCTTTTGCCATGCTCGGCGATATCAATTTTTCCGAACCGGCGGCACTGATAGGTTTTGCCGGCCCCCGCGTTATTAAGGAAACGATCAAAAAGGATTTGCCCGAAGGATTCCAAACTTCCGAATTCCTGTTGGAACACGGCTTTCTCGATTTTATCACCGACCGCAAAGACTTGAGGGAAACGCTATCCGATTTGTTACAACTTTACGACTTGTAATTATGTCTCCTTTTGTTGTTGTACAGGATATTCCTGAAAAAGAAATTATAAAAGGGTACCACGCCCGTATGATACATATGGAAGGGGTCACCGTGGCTCATTTTCGCGTAGAGGCGGGCAGCGCGCTTCCCCAGCACCACCACATTCACGAGCAGGTCACCAATATCATAAGCGGTACTTTTGAAATGACCGTAGGTGGCATTACGAAGGTTTGTACTGCCGGTGATGTAGTGGCTATCCCCTCCAACGTGCCCCACAGCGCCATTGCACTCTCGGATTGCTATATCGTGGATGTGTTTTGCCCTGTGAGGGAAGATTACCGCTAATTCTGGCAGTCGGCAGTCGGCGTTCGGCTGCTTAGAACCGACTGCCGATCGCCGACTGCCGATTGCCAATCTAAATCTTCTCCTTCTTTCGAATCGTCCTTACCGTAACCACAATAAGGGTGAGAACCGTTATTGGAACTACAAACCACATCATCGTATGGCTGAAAAACGGCATCGCATCGTGGTGGGAGGCGGACAGGATGAGGTAAACCGTATAAGCGATATAATATCCCAGAAAAACAAAGCCTTCCCAGCGAGAGATAACATTGCCCGTAAAAAATATGGGTAAACAAGCCAGGGCTACTGCTATCATCACAGGAATGTCGAAACTCAGGGCAGAAGTGGAAACCGGTAATCCGCCGCCGGAGACAGCAGCTGATAGCCCAAGTACAGCCAGGATATTAAATATATTGCTACCCACCACATTACCCACCGCAATATCGCGCTCTCCTCTAATACTGGCAATGACAGAAGTTGCAACTTCCGGCATAGAGGTACCTGCGGCTACAATAGTAAGGCCGACAATAAGGTCGCTGACTCCAAGTTTGTGTGCAATGTCTACGGCTCCGTTGACTAGCCATTTAGAACCAAGAACGAGTACTACCAATCCCACGATGACCATAAGCGCATTGACAAGTTGACTGGTCGGCTTTTTATCCTTACCATCGCCAAATTCGGCTTTGTATTCGTCTTTTACGGCTTTACTTTTTTCTTTTTGGCTTTGGCGAATCAAGAATACAGTATAGCCGATGATACCGGCAAACAGGACAATGCCCTCAAGCTGAGAGATCGTGCCATTCCAGGCCATCATCATAGTTAGCAATGACACGCCGATCATAAGCGGCACATCAAGGCGCACTAATTGCTGAGCCACGATCAGCGGCGTTATGATTCCGGAAATGCCTAAAATGAACAACACATTAAAAATATTGCTACCCACAACATTGCCTACTGCAATATCGGCGTTGCCATTCAGAGATGACATCACGCTCACTGCCATTTCAGGCGAACTCGTGCCGAACGCTACGATGGTCAATCCAATGACGAGGGGAGAAATACCCCATGAAATTGCTAGTTTAGAAGCGCCTTTTACGAGCAATTCGGCTCCGATAACGAGCATGACTAGTCCAACAATAAGTAGTAATATTGGCATAAGTGTATATTTTGGGTGAAAACCGCCCCAAAATAAAGTATTCAGCAGCAAGTAAAGGTATTTGTGTTAAAAAAAATCAGGCACACTGTTTAATCTGCCGCAGTAAAGCGGTGGTTTTTTCGCTGGGCGATGCGCCCAAGCGTTGATACAAAAGCGATTTGCACATCTCGAATTGTTGCAAGGCTTTGTCAATCAGCCCCATCGCCGAATAACAATACATAAGCCGCCGGTGGGAGGCTTCGCTAAGCGGGTCTATGTCGAGTAGTCGTTGAGAGAGATTGACGGCAAGTTGGTATTGCGTTTGGTCCGAATAGTGTTGGGCCAATTTATCGAGAGCTGGCAGGTATTGTTCGCGAAGTCTGTCGCATTCCCGGGCGGCCCAGGAGTCTTCGCAAAAGGCCTCCAGAAATTGCCCTTTGTAATAAGCAAAAGCGCGATGAAAAGCATGCAGGGCTTCTTCGGGTTGGTTATTTCTTTCTTTTAGGTAAGCTTCTTTCAGACTATTAGTAAAAGCTGCTGCATCGGAAGTGATCGTCAGTCTGCGATGAAAGCTATAGAGTTGGTCTTTAAAAACGAGGTTTTCACCACCTATGCCTTGTGCATCCAGCCATTGGCGGATATGCCAAACGGCGTTATTAAGGGAATTGCGGGCAGAATCGCCGTCTACATCCGGCCAAAGCCAGTCAATAATCCTGTCGCGGTGCACTGCTCTCGGATGTTGGTAGAGCAGATAGGCCAGCAGCATTTTTTGCTTTCTCGTAAGTTCGCAGACAAGTAGCCGGCCTTTGTAATACAACAGAAATTCGCCGAAATATTGCACGCGCAGGGCGTTTTCGGGCAGGGATACTTCATTTTTATCGTGCAACCAGGCGGGCATGATGCCCATTTGATAACCCCCCAGCAACCAATCGCAGAGCATCTCCGTGAGCGGTTTATTTTTTTTGGTCGAAACGGGTTCGATTTCCCTAACCTTTTTAAATGCATGCCGTTCCACACGTTGGAGCAAAAGCGTTTCATCGACAGCAGGCCAAAACAGGAAATCAAAAAACTCGTGTTGAAATGCGTCGAGAACTTGTTCGCGGGTAGAAACGGCAGCGATAAGTAAAAGGGGAATATTTTGGATTTTGTGTAACTTGCAATCGCGAACTTCTTGAAGTTTTACTAAACCCTCTTCTTGTTTTCCTGGATCGTGATTCACGATAATCATTGAAAACTCGCCCAAATAATCCAAATAATCAGCCGGAAAGCTGAATGGCAAGTCGACGACTTCAAACGCTTCGCTGCAGATAGCGCTGAGTTTGGCTTTGGTAAGCAATGCGCTTCCAATGAGTAGTAGTTTGGGGGGCATGGGTTTTACTTTTGGCTTTCTTAACTAAATACTCGTGTGGGTTCTTTCATTACAAATCATAATCGGTAAAAGTTATGCAATTGCACTTTTCTTCAGGTAGTCCGGATTCACATGCTTGCGAAAGTCGCCGTGAAGGCAACTGGATCGTATTCACTTGCCCTCAGTGCGAGGAATTTGAACGCAGAATTAATTTTGAAACAGGAGAGCAGCACACCACGCCGTCGGCTAATCCCTACATTTTACATCAGGGGAGTTTTATGCCCGCCGGTTTCGAGGCAGATCACTTAGGTGCGAATTGATTGCGGATTTGCGAATTCGGATTGCGGATTTTTCTTAGATGAAATCCGCAATCCGCAATCCGCAATTTGTTTAGTAAAGATACGAAAAAAATTAATATGCAAGGTGTCTTGAACAGGATTTAGGGATTGAAGGATGCACAAGATGGATAATTAACATCCTGTATATCCTATAATCCCTAAATCCTGTTCAAGAACACGCAGCATTTCATTAAAATACCTGCATAAGACATTCGGCGGGCCATTGATCGGAATTGCATCGAGCAACTGCGTGTATGCGATACAATCCGCTCGAGAAATAGGCGGCGGGAAGGGTAAACACAAGTTGGCCTTGTTCGGATACAATTACCTGTGACAGGGTTAAAGCCACGTGATATTTGCCGCCGATAGCCTGCGCGTTCACTTCCAGTTCTATTTGGGGTATTTTGCGGCTGCCGAGGGTGAGTTCCATGGCAAGTTCCACAAAAGCAACAGTATGTGGGGCTGCGCCGGGTTGAACCTCCCAGGGGCGGTTTACGATGCGGAGAGCGGCTGCATGGGCCGCGTTAGTGCCGGCTGCAGGGGTGGCTGCCGGTAGACGCATTTGTATGAAATTGCCTATAACCTCGGGATGCAGGCCTTGCAGGGCCATGTTATTGCCGCTTTGCAAGTGCTCGATACGGCCTTTGAGAGTTTTTCCTTTATCCGAATCATAGTAATCGATACGAAAAGTGTATTTGGTTGCGCCTTCTACCGGAGGTGCAAGGTCGGCGCTGCGCGCCTTGGCGGTAGTTTCCTGTGGTATTTCAGCAATGGGTTGCTCGGATTGGGCTACCTGTTGGAGATAACCGATGGCCATCAACATCTTATCTGCGTCGTCGTAAGTAATGCTCCGGCCAATTTCCTGATGGTTGCCGGCATGCAGGGTAAAGAAAAAAGTGCCGGCTTCTTCATTGGTTTTAAATTGTTTGGGTTTTGACGCATTGCGAATGACGGCATTCAAGCCGGCGGAGGCATTGTCTTTGGCATTATAGGCCTGGCTAAAAAAGATGGGCCTGCCATGCACATCGCCGCAGCAAAAATAGTACAACCCGCTTGCCTTATCTTCAAAAAGTTGAAAGCCCGGCAGGGCGCGAGGAGGCGCCGGCGCCGGATTCTGACGGATTTTGTTGGCTGATTTCATGGCTCAGGCGGTTTTTTGTGGGAAAGAAGATGAAGAGAGAGAGGGAAGGTGAGAGGGAGAGAGGGTGGGAAAAATTCCTGCCTTCTCTCCTCTTATTTCTCCCTCTGCCTGTTGCTTACGCGGCCTGATAGAATTGGATCAAGCCAAGGTCTGCGAAAGCGACAACCGGTGCTTTTGCGCCGCCGGGGCCTTCCAGGGTGATGATAGCCAAAAGACGGTAAACGCCTTCTTCCACTTCATTTGCGGGGATGTTGACTTTTACGGCGTAGTCGTTGGACAGTGCAGCCACAAACGGAGTGGCGGCTTTATAATCCTGTGCGAATTCGCCACCGCCCATTTTTTCGAGGACCACTTTGCATCTCCAGGTGCCGCTCATCAGCAAGGCAAGGCCACCTTTTACCGTCCATTTCAGGTTGACGATAGACGATTGGTCGGTTTGGATAAAGCGGTTGGTTTCGGTGGGGTCAAACGGACCCGGTGCGGGGAATGTTCCTCCTGTGTCGGCGCCTTCGGTCATAATGGCAAAAGAGCCGTTTTGGATGGAAAAGTTGCCAGCTACATTGGTTTCAAAATGCAGATCTGCCATGGTTCTTTAGGTTTGTGCAATTTGGGCAAAGACAGGTTCACAGCGCCCGTAGGCTGTACATTACTTGCGTTGCGGTGAATTTGGTTTTTGATGAAATTGTTGATTTCGTGAACCATGGACAAAAGTATTCCCTCCGGATTAAAGCCCGGTTAATTCCCGCTTAATTATCAATTAATTATTGACTTTGCCAATTAATTCACTTTGCGTCCCTCCGCGGTGCGCGAATTAACGGCAGATTGATTGATCTTCCTGAGGTCGACCAACAAACTGGCATAAGCGCTTTCGGTGTCTACGCGGTATTTTTTGCCTTCATAGGTTACTTGCCCGTCGCGGCGGTTCCATTCTGAGGCCAGCAATACATAGCGGTTTCCGGCTTTGGGGCTGGGGCCGAAGACAAGGTAGCGATCTTCGCCGCCGGTTTCAAAACTCACGGCAAAACGATCGGATTTTGGACTAAACAAAAACACGCCTGGGGTGCCTTTGCGGATCACAATTTCTTCTACCTGCCGGCCATCGATAATCTTGATCTGGCCGCGTATAATTTCCGAAGTACCGCTATTGATCTCCCTGCGCATCACAATGTCGTTTGACAAATAAAATTGCACGCGTTTGAGTTCTTCATCGGTCCAGCGGTTTTGTTCATAAATTTGCTGGGTAAACGGGCGGAGGGTCGGGCCACAGGCGCTGAGCACCCCCAGCAACAATAATAATCCTCCAGTGATAATGCGGTTCATGTGTATTGTATTTTTTATGTCTACGAAATTAAGGCCTGTAGGTATAGCATGGATATACATTAAGAATAATTAACCCGGGCTTAACGCATTTTAACGGCTGCCGAAAGTTTTTTAACTTTGGGGCGGTTTTCAACGGATTATATGGAAGCGCTACAAACGCAATGGGATATTTGGCAGCCCCGCATCCAGGCATGGGTGGAGGGTTTAACCCCCGTAGAATGGGGAATTGGAGGCGGTACGGCATTGGTTTTGATACTGCTTTGGATTTGGCGCGGTTCAGGCCGATCGCGAAACAAACAATTTGCCCCACAGCTTGCCTTGCACGCTTTTCAGATTGCGCCCCTGGGGCGCGATGCTTTTTTCAAGATCCGCAATAATGGCGAAATGGCGACCCTGACGACTATGTTGATAAAAGGCCGCAACGACTTGCTTATCAAAAGCGACTATGCCGGTCACCAGATCGATAAAGACAAAGTTTATGGCATTTTGCTCGAAACCACTTCTACCGCGCGTATTCAAAATGATTTCAGCATAGAGCTAATGTTTATCGACCAACAGCGCAACGTATACCGCCAGATTTTTGATATGCGCCAACAGGCCGCGCTGCCGCCGAAGTTGGTAAGAACTCCGTAGAGACGCAAGATTATGCGTCTCTACGGGATCGGTGTCATTCGAAAATCGATGGTGGCCAGTCCGCCCGCATCAAAATGATAAATTTCGAATAGGTGTTCGCCTGCATGAAGGTCAATGACGACCTCGTCTACCGCTGGTTCATGTATATCCCAATGGTCAATAAGCAGATTTCCATCCACATATAATTTCAGTCCGTCGTCACTGGTGGTAGTTAGCCGGTATTTGCCGGCGGGCACCGATACGGTAGCAGTGGCAAAGGTGGCAAACTTGTCGGCAGGCACTTTTTCGTGGGGGGCGCCCCACCAGCGCCAGGCCAGTTGCGGCGTAGATTGCACATGTAGGGGAATTTGCTTGCGCAATGCGGCAAAAGCCTCAAAGTTGGTTAGCGGATCGCTGGAATCGTCGTAGGCTACCCATTTTACCTGCCAGTTGATGGGTTGGTCAAAGAATTGGAAGCTAAATAGATAAGGGTTTCCGCTTTGATGGAAATACCCCCATTGGTCGACAAATGTCTTACCTTTAAATTCCATTTGCAGGACAGCCAAGTGGGAACCTGCTTTGCGTCGAAGGCTAATAGTGGCAGGCATACTTCCGCTGCTCTCGCTGGTTTTTTCCAGCCCTTCGTATTTGATAATCCTCCATTCTCCTTGTGGCCCCATTATATCAAAAGTAAAAAGGTCGTCTTTTAATTCGCGCAGCCAGATGGCCGGGTATTCGAAATTATAGGGCCCCCATTCGTTGACCAGCATATACCGGCGGCCGCGCGGATGGTCTTTTGACAAAGAAGCGTCAATGCCATCGGGCAGTGGCGAGGGGATTTTCTTCTGCACCCAGTCGGGCAATTGCAGCACTTGTTCAAAAACAGTAGTATCTGAAATTGTAGCTTCCTGAATTAGTCTGTTTTTTTCGCGATCAGGGATAGCTGAGGTAAGTTGTTCGGGCACATAAATATTATTTTTAACCAAAAACCGGTTTTCATTGGGTTGTTCTTCCTGGAGTAATTGCTGGAAGTGGTAAAACTCGTTGTTGTCGTTGATGATCACTTTGCGGGTGCCGGCGATTTTGAGGGGTGTTTTAACCGATACAAAAGCATTGCGCCAGAGGTTGTAGTCGCGGCTCATCACATCGCGGTTTTGGGCGTAACCCCAGTCGGTGGGTTGTTCTTTGCGCTGCCAGAGCCATACGCCGGTCTGGTTGTTGGCAAAATAGTTGTTGGCGATTGTATTATTCTGGCCGTGTTCGATAGCAATGCCGTGTTGGCAGTTGGTGATGCGATTGCCTGCTATAAGCGTTTTGTAGCTATAACCTCCCCACACGCCGTAGGTGCATTCGTCGAGGCGGTTGCCGATAATTTGGTTAGAGCTAAAAGTGACTTCCACGCCGTTGGTGGGGGAGTGCGAGAAGTCGTTGGCGTATAGCATATTATTGTTGCAGCCGCCTTCGCCCGTATCCATTGTGCTCTGGCCTGCCCAGAGGAAAAAGCCGTCGCCGGAGTGCGTAGCGGAATTGTAGGCGAATACGTTGTCGTTGCTTTGCTCGTAGCACAACATAGCGGCAGAATCCTGCCCCCGGCTGTAAAAACCGTGGCTGTAGCCCCTCACATTCCAGTCGAGGCGATTGTGCATAACCTTATTACGGCTGCTGCGGTACAGGCCGATACCGATGCCGGAATTGAATCGAATGTCGTTATTGTAAAATAAGCCGTCATTACAGCGCGTAAGCATGATGCCGTTTTGGCCCTGGTTGATGCGAACGTTGTGAATATCAGCTTTGTGGCAATCTTTTAGGTAGATAGCGGCGCCGTAGCGAAGCCACTCGTCTTTTTCGTTTTGGTGGTAGCTCAGCCAGTCGGAGAGATCCTCGCGTTCGCGCATGCTGTAGAGGCGTTGGCGGTAATTGTAGCTCAGGTCGCTGTTTTCAATAACTAGACCTTCCACGTTTTCCGCCATCAGGGCTACGCGATAGCTTCTGGCGTAGAGATTTTTTATGGTAACATTTTTGCTGTCTTTGATCAGGATGGCAAGTCCGTTGTAGCGATCGGGGGACACTTGTTCGGTATTCCCGTCGAGTACGGCGCCGTCAAAATCTACCACGATATTTTCGCCTTGTATCGTCACTACCGGTTTATCTATGGCGGGTAGATAGTAATAATTGGCTGTAAAGGTGGCAGAGGCATTGATGACCATGCCTTGTTGTATTTTTACTTTTTGAGCAAAAGTATAGTTTGAGAACAGGAAGAGGATAGCCACAACAAGGATCCGTACAAACATACCGAGGGATTAAATGATTAGTTAAAATTCAAAGATCGGTCAAACCAATCTACATTGCATAACGTCTAATAGATAAAAAACTATATTTGCACACAAACCATAACTGATTATGAAAAAAACATTGCTGTTTGGCTTGATGATATTGGGATTGACCACGGTATGTCAGTCTGGACTATATGCCCAAGGCGGCAAGAAAAAAAGCTCTAAAAACGACGAATATTTTGACGACCGCGGCGGATTTAAACATAGGCTGTGGTATGGCGGCGGTTTTTCGCTTGGGTTTTCGGGCTCAGGGGACTGTATTGGTTGTTATAGCCTATTTCAGCTGGGTTTATCGCCAATGGTGGGATATAAAGTGATTGGAGATCTGTCGGTGGGGCCGCGTGTTTCCTTTTTGTACAACAACATCAGGGTACGGGTAAATTCCGGCAGCGTTGAATCCATCAATCCCGTATCCTGGTCGGCAGGGGTATTTACGCGATATAAATTCCTCAACTTTTTATTTGCCCATGCCGAATATGGAATTGAAAGCCGGGTAAATTCGATAGGAATTGATTTCAATGACGAAATCGTTTACACTCGATTACAGCGCAATAACGCGTATTTAGGAATTGGTTATAACGGTTCGTCCGGCACGCTTTGGGGGTTTGAAATAGCGCTTCTCTATAACCTGAATTTGCCTAATAATGATATTGAATCCCCCTTTGATATCCGGGCGGGGGTGACGTATAATTTTTAATTTGCTGATGTGCTAATTTGCTGATGTGTTAATGTGCTAATTTGCTGATGAGTTAATGTGCTGATAATATATTAATAATTAGCAAATTAGCAAATCAGCACATCAGCACATCAACCTTGTAGTTTCTCCTTCAAAAACTGCCTGTATTTAGGCCCGACGGGTAGTGAGAGCGATTTGCCTTTGACTTCGGTGCGCATCAATTCGACCGTGGTAAAATTGGAGGCAAAACCTTTCACATCTTCAAGGTTAACGATAAAACTATCATGGATACGGAGGAAGCGATCGGCCGGCAATTGCTGTTCGATGTGCTTCAGGCGTTCACGGGTGAGGTATTCGCCTGAGGAAGTCACCATTCTCACATTGACATTGGCGCCTTCGCAATAAATGATATCATCGAGCCATAGTTTGATCAGCATTTGCTTCACTTTTATCATAATAAAGGGGCGTGAGGCGGGGGTTGACGCGGCACTTGCAGCGGGCGCCGGTGCAGTTGGGGTATTGAGTTCGCGTATGGCCTTATCAACGGCGCGAAACAACTTATCGGGTTCTACTGGTTTGAGCAGATAGGCGGAGGCATTGTATTCATAGCCTTTAATAGCGTATTCTGGGAATGCCGTCACAAAAATAACACGAAAAGAGGGTTCGAGGCGGCGCAGCGATTCGAGCAGGCTAAAGCCGTTGGCTTCGGGCATTTCTACGTCGAGGAAAAGAAGATCGGGCATGGGATTTTGGCCTGAGGCCAGGTATTGATAGGCCTCCTGGGCATTTTCAAAGGCAGCCTGGAATTCGAGGTCGAGCCGGCTTTGCAGCAAGCCCGTGATATGTTGGCGCTGCAATTCTACATCTTCCACCACGATGAAGCGATAGGTCATTTTCATATTAGCGGCAATTGTAAGTTTAACTCATAGACGCAGTCGGCCGCCCGGGTAGTCAATTCGTATGACTCGCCGTACAGCATATTCAAATTGTCTACTGCCGATTGCAGGCCGAAACCGCCTTCTTGTTCCATACTTCCCTCGTTGCGGGAATTGGGCTTGAAACTGTTGCGGATGTGCAGTTGCAGGGTATCGGCTTGTATATCGATTCGGATGTTAATAAATTTTGTATCGGGGCCGTTGCGGTTATAGTGTTTAAAGCTGTTTTCTACAAAAAGCAAAAGCACCATGGGGGCAATTTGATGCGCCGTACCTTTGTATTCCCCATTGATAACATAGTCGAATTGCGTATTAGCGCCGAGTTGCAGGCGCTGCAAATTGATGTAGCTATTAATAAATTCGATTTCCTGTTCCAACGGGGCAAAACGCTCTGAGGTTCGGTATACCAGGTGGCGCAGCAGCTTCGATAATTCGCCGATGAGGTTGGGTACCCGTTCGTCTTCCTGCCGGGCCAGGATCTGCAGGTTGGCCAGGGTATTAAAGAGGAAGTGAGGCCTCACCTGTTTGCGGATGTAGTCGAGTTCGCGCTCTACTTCGCGGCGGCGGCGGATGGCATCGCGGCGCTCGCGGCGCTCCATCTCCCGATTGCGTTCTACTGTGTCTTTGGTAAGGGTTAACCCGGAGGTGCCTAACACGAGTACCATGACAACGATAGATATTTCGTACCACTCCTGGTCTATCAGGGAAAATAACAGCGAAAAAAGCGGGCCGTATATCACGCCGAAAATGGCGCTGGTGACCAGACTAAAGGCGAAAAAGAGGAAAAAACTCCAGTTTTTAAATTGCACCGTACTCATCAGATAGGGTACGAGCAGGAACTTAATTCGCCCCTGGTACACAAAAAATAAGTTGAAATAAACTGGCGCGCCCATCAGCAGGGTATAAGAAAAAGACTCGCCAAATACAAGCCAAAAGCTATCGCGCTTGTAGTCGAATGTTTCCAGAATTTCTACCCTGCCCTGATACCAGGCGTGCACGGCAAAAAAACAGAAAGTGACAATAGCCACGAAGAAGCCGAAACTCAGGTGTTGAACTACGTCGAGCCTGAGAAACCGGAAAAATCGCGCCTGTGTTTTGGTCATTGTCATAGCAAAACGAAATTACCTTTTTTTGTACAACGAATCAAATTCGCCGTTGTGCCGCACAGGTAGCACAATGCCGGGTTTTGGTAGTGAATGGGGCGTTTTTTGTAGTAAAACGCGTTTACTACGGCCCGATGGGTTTTTGCTTCGCCAAGCGGGGCGCTTTCAACAGTGGTTTGTTAGTGAGGCAAGGGCGCTACAACTTAGCAGTACAAAACCAAAACCCTTGCATTATGAATAAGCATGTATTTTTTGGACTGGCTATCTTTTTCTTTTGTTTCAGCACACAAGCATTTGGGCAATCGCCTCGAAAACTCCACCATTTTAATGGACAAAATGTGATTAAAGCCGACCTGAGTGCTGCTTTCCAACGCGAATTATCGCTGAGCTACGAACGGCAGTTGTCGAAATGGCTAACCTGGGAATCAGGAGCGTCTTATATGCATATTGGAGATGCGCCGCGACTATCAGGTACAGCTGCTACGGCAACCTATACGGAATACGTAAAAAGAGAAACGGTCTGGTTCTTTTTTATTCCTTCAACCAGTACTTCTCGTAATTATGTTGGAAGCGGCAGACCTATGGAAGTGCCATCTGATCAAACCTATAGGATGAGTACCTGGAATGCTTATTCCGGTGCGCGGTTTTATTTTAAGCCGGCGCTTACCAAGCGCGCCATACCGCAGGGCTTTTATACCGGGCTTAGCGTATGGGGCGGACAAGAACGATTTGAGCGACATTTTTATGAAAATGAAACCAGTATTCTGGAAACGGACAGCGATCTGGATATTTATGGCGTACCTATTATTTTTGTGGGCTTGACAAGCGCTGAGTCGACCACTACATATCAGCAAACCGTGAGACCGGCTTCTTCTTCCCATCAAAACTTTATTTACGGCGTCAAACATTCCCTGGGCTGGCAATGGATCGCTCCTTCCGGCTTTACCCTCGAATTGCAGACTGCATTGGGCATTAGAGGCACAAAAAGCAGTAGTATTCATGGTTTGGCGACTGGAAACCCTGTGAATGTAGAAGGACATATCAAGATGGGTTGGGCATTTTAAAAAATTAAAAAGGGCGCCTCACCGATCAGATGAAACGCCCCCTAACAGTCGGGTAATTAGTTGACAATCAGCAGTTAGGTCTTAGCAGTCACCAATTAGCGCTAAGCCCTAACCGCTAAGTCCTAATTACTCCTCCCTATCCTCTGACTTGATTTTCAACTCTATATACTCATCCAGGTCGAGGTTTTTGAAGCCTTTTTTGCGCATATCCTGGATGAACGCTGGGGTTACGTCGTGGATTTGCAGGTTGACGGCGTCGTCGATGTCGATATCTTTAAAGCCGATTTGCTGAAACCCTTTGATTAGCTCGGGATTCACATCGTGGATAGCACAATTGACGATATCGTCGATGGAGAGATCCTTCAGACCTGATTTGTACATTTGGCCTACAAAATCGGCGTCGACGTCGTGGATTTTTAAATTAATTATATCGTCGGTCGAAAAGTCTGAAAATCCGGCCTTGCGCATTTCTAAAATATAGTCGGCGTCCACTTCGTGTATCCGCAGATTGACGATATCGTCGTTTGACAGGTCGCTCAAACCTGCTTTGCGCATCTCGGCCAGATAACCGGGGTCGACTTCGTGGATTTTCAGGTTGACCAGTTCATCTGTAGACAGGTCGGTGAAGCCTTCGCGGCGCATCTCGGCCAAAAAGTCGGCGTCGACTTCGTGGATAGAGAAGTTGATGATATCGTCGTTGCTCATGTCGGAATACCCCATTTTTTTGAATTCGGCGATCGTTTCCGGGGTCACGTCGTGAATACTCATATTAACCAGTTCATCGGCTGACAGGTCGTTAACGCCGGCTTGTTTAAGGCTCCGTATATACTCGGGCGAGATATCGTGGATTTTGAAATTCAGCAGGTCGTCAAACGACAGGCCGGGGTAGCCCATGGCGTTGACTTGTTTGATATAGTCGGGGTCGACTTCGTGGATTTTGGCGTTGAGAATATCCTGCATGGTCAGGTCTTTGAAACCGCTTTTTGACAGTGCTTTGGCGTAGTCGATGTCTATGTCGTGGATTTTCATCTCTACGATTTCGTCGAGGCGAAGGTCATTTTCGCCCAGATCAGCGGCCAGCTTGCGGTATTCCTGAATGGCTTTGGTGTCCACCCCATGAATGGCCAGTTCCTTGAGATCGTCTCCGGAGAGTTGGCCTCCGGGTACTTCTTTTTGCAGCGAAGTGACGTAAGCCTTATCGGCATTGGCAAAAAAGAGGTGCCACATCATTTCGTCGTCTACTTCAGAAATTCCCTGTTGGGAGATCCAATCGGCGAATGCCTTATCGGCAGTAAATTTGAACTTGCCGTAGCCGTCATTGCCCTCAAATTTGCCTTTAAGCATAAAGGCGCCTGCCGGGCGGGTGATAGTAAATTCCGCTTCCTGGGTGGGAAGTGCAGAAAACTCCGATTTCAGGAAGCAGTCCTCGGTCATCCATCTATCGCCTTGTGCCCGGCTACTGAACAAGATACAGACCTTGTCGCCTTCAATTTTGCCTTCCCAGACGCCGCTTTGTTCGGCTCCGAGGAGGGATACTTTTGAAAACAGATTGGGCAAACTGCCCATCGTTTTGGCCTGGGTAAATCCGAGTCCGGCCAGTACCAGAATAATGGCGCCGGCGCCGATCATCTTTTCCATAGAAACATTTTTTGTCGGGTGAATATGTAAAATGTGTTGTACTCTTTGCATAAGCTGGCTTTTTCTGCTTCCTGCAAAAGCAAGTGAAATGGACATAGGCCTCAAAGCCATATCCTGCACGGCCACCAGCGCTTTGGCGTATTGTACGGCATTGCCGGTGAGGCCGATGGCAAAATCATCGGCGGCAATTTCGCGTTCGTGGCGCACTTTTGCCGATAGCCACCACACGGCGGGGTGGTAGTAAAAGAGGGTTTCTACCAGGCTTTGCAGGATATTAAAAAGATAGTCGTGCCGCAGGATATGTGCCAATTCGTGCGCCAGTATGGCTTCTGCTTCATCGGGTTCCAGGCGGTTGATCATGCCGATGGGGAAGAGTATCACAGGCTTGAGATAACCTACCACCAAAGGTGAGCGTACAAGCGCCGACTCCACCAAAGAGATCGTTTTTTTGATACCCGATTTTTGAGCCAGCCGATGTAGAATATCTTCCCAGTATTGCTCTACGGGGATATTCAGGTGGCTTTTCAGGTAGTATACATAGCCGATATTGCCCATTAGCCGGAGCAAAAACATACACATGCCCAGCATCCAGAGCGTCACGATGAGCGGCAGGTTGTTGTCAAAATAAGCGCGAAACGAGGCGCTGTCGAGACCCCGATCGGCAGGGGTAGGCTGTAGCGCCGGGCTTAAACCGGAAGGAGCGACATCCTGGGATGGATTAGCATCGTGGATGGCGACAGTTCTTATTGGATTAGGGGTATCGGTCGTGTAATATACGGCAAAAGTGGCTAGTGCGACAACGAGGATAGCTGCCAGTGCGGCGTTGGCGATCCAGTAACGCCAGCGGGCGGGTTTGTGACGCAGGGCGAGCATGGCTATTGCCGTGACAAAGCCGATTGCCGCGGCTTGCCACAACAAGTGTAAAACCATCCAGCCGAGTGCGGTACCCAGGTTTTCGGGGAATAATAGAGATTGGCCGGTCATAAGTCGGGTGGTTTTAGATTACTTATTTTGCTGATCTTCAAGTTGTTTGATAAGCAGTTTGATCTGCTCCAATTCTTCTGCCGTCGTTTCGCCGCTACCCAGGGCGCGCAGGGCCAGGGAGGCCGGTGAGCCGCCGAAGGCGATGGTGGCCAGCCCTTTGATGACGCGCGATTGGGTGATTTCCTGCCGCTCTGCGGGGCGGTAAATATGGTTTTTGCCTTCTATCTCGCGTTTCAGCAGTCCTTTGTCGAGCATGATCTGCATGAGTTTGAGGGTAGAGGAATAGTTGACTTCCCGCATATGTTCGTTGAGTGTTTCGTTGACAAAGCGCACCGTGGAGGGGCCGTATTGCCACAGCACCTGCAGGATTTCCAGTTCCGATTTGGTGGGCTCGGGTAGCCCGCCGGCTTGTTCTTGTAATGATTTCATGACACAAATATACTAGGAAATTTTTCGTAGGAAAAATTTCGTAGGAAAAATTTCCTAAATATTTTTTATCGCCGGATTTGCTAATTTTGTGTAACCAATGACAAAAGAATCTAAGAAACTATTTTAAAACCTGATTATTAGGCAAACCACGTAACCAGAAAATCGGGGATGTGAAACAGTAGAGACGCGATTAATCGCGTCTCTACTATTTCACACATCAAAGTCGACGAGATTATCAACGAATACGCTGGTTCAGAAAGCGCAATGTTACTAGTTTTGAAAAGGTTTCTAAGTAATAATATGAGACATCAAATCCTTCTTATCGTATTAACAACTATTCACATCTGTGTCTTCGGCCAAACAGCCGATACCCTCAAAATCAAAGAGACCTTGCCTGAATTCCCGGGCGGACAAGAGCGGATGTTGAAAATATTAGAAGACAGCATGCGGTATCCCAAAGACGCCCTGGAAAACAGAATAGGGGGCAAGGTAGTCACCCAGTTTGTGGTAGACACCAGCGGCCATGTCGTCAATATCCGGGTATTGCAGGGTGTTCGGCCTGATCTTGACAACGAAGCCATCAGACTCATCGGATTGCTTGATGGCTGGAAACCCGGCACGTCCGACGGCAAAAAGGTGAGGGTGCAATACACCTTGCCGATGACATTTTATCCTGACAACAGGTGGAAAAAGAGGTACAAGAAAAGACATTAAGGTCGGAGCGTCGGGCCTGATGAATATCATTGCTTTTTACCTGAAGCGGGATTACCTTTAAATGTTATCCCATTTTTCAACTAAAACTAATGAGCCATGCCAAATCTGGAAGTTAAAAGCTATCGAGTGGAGCATAATGCTCATAATTACAACCGGATCATATTGCAATTGACTGATCCGACGCATCATTATAAGAATGTAGTGATCTACTTTGGCGACGAGGTGAAATACAACAGGGAAGAAAAAGTGATGGTGGTGAATGATGGCACCATTACCTACCACCTGCCTTTTGAACGCTATGCAGAAACGATAGACTTGCTCAGGTACGAAAAACCCATCTATTTCTATGTAGGCCAGTTAAAAGGAACCCTGCAAGACGGCACACTCGACGGGTGCTGGATTACTACGATGCTGGAACCGGTAGGAGAGGGGGAATAATGTTTTCTCGAAACGTGAGCGCCTCACAGGCTTGCCGAGTTTGTGGGGCGTTTGCTGTTTGTATGATTTGAGGATAAATAAAGATTTAAAAAGCTGTAAAATAGGTTTGGTACTTGCCGAGTTTCATCTCTTCGTTAAAGACATTTCCGATTTGATGGATGATCTTTTTATACTGTTCATTATCTGGAAGATAGGAGTTTTTCATAAAAACAAGATAACTATCCTCCGGGCGGTACCACAATGAAAATTGCAAATTGCCGGAGGCAATGATCATTTCATGATCGAGGTATTCGCTTCCCGGCAGGATGTTTTCTTTTGATAAATTTAGTTGTTGTAATACAAAATCGGCAAAAACCTGTTGCATGTCGAGACTTACCGGGCATAGTGAATAGTTTTTTTCTTCATCGACAAATTCTCCCTGCCAATAAGGCAAGCGCTCGAACCGGTGTAATTGCAGGCGGTATTCGCCGTCGGGTTCTTTCTTCCACTCGAAATAGGTGTCGAACCACTCGCGGGTTATGTGATTGGCATCGCGAAGCCTGGTTTTTGTGTTGTCGAAGGGCAATGCGTAGCCTATATCATCGCGGTAGTTGTAGGGAACCATCGCGTAATGACTCACCACTTTGTTTTTGTCATTGTCCCAATAAGTGATATTGCCATCAAAGACGATCCACTTTTTGTCGGGCGAAAAAGCGATGGCACCGCGGTGGTTGCCCATGAAATAATAATCGTCAATGGATTGGTTGTTTAAATTAAACGGGAAAACTGTCAGGTCAGGAATGTGCAATACGGCATGTTGGCTAACGAGCAGGTAATCGCCCCCGCCAATCGTGTCAACTCCGTCGTCGGGATCGCCCATAAAAACTTGAGATGATCCGGCCGGCTGGCCATTTTCGGAATCGAGCATCTGGAGGCTGGCAAAGTCGTATCCTTGTTCGATAATCGGGGTTATTTCCACGCCGCCGTTTTTTTCTTTAATCAGATAAAGGCTCTGACTACCTCCAATCAATGTCGGCGTTGGCGCCCCGCTGAGGATATACACCCGCCACAGATGTGGATATCCCGTATTGGTCTGCAGGGCTGGAGGAAAGTCAATGGATTTGTTTTTATACAAAATCTGGTACCGCAGGTACGAATGCGTCACCCGCCTGCCCACATTCATGTTGAAATGCTTGCTATGCTGGGTTTCCATCTGAATGGTAAAAGGCCCGTGTTGCACGGTTTTGACATCCATTTTGGATTTACCGCCGCAGCAGAGGAAGGAGAAGATGCTTAGCCAGCCCATGATCAATACATTTAGGATTCGCATTGCTTGCACATTATGGTGGTAAAAATAATCGATTGTTATTTTTTATCTTTGGTTATTACGGGCACTCCAGCTCATATCACATAATTTAACAGCCATGAATCACCCAATTGTACAAACCCTTATCCTGTTCGGCGCTATGATTGCATACTCAAACGGCGCTGTTGCACAAACTCAACAAGATATGATATTATTACCCTACCGGGAAATCCCCACGGCGCCCGACAGCTTTTCCGCTGAAAACGTGGTAGCCCGTATGGTCGACGGATTAGGCTTCCGGTATTACTGGGCCACAGAAGGCCTGCGTCCCGAGGACCTGGCTTTCCGGCCAAGCCCCGAAGCCCGCACCAGCGAAGAAACTATCGACCACATCCTGGGGCTTTCCACCATCATCGTCAACGCGCTGAAAAACCAGCCCAACGTTCGCACCGGAGAAGAAACCTCCGCGTTGTCTTTCGACACAAAAAGGAAAAAAACGCTCGACAATCTTCAGCAAGCCAGCGACCTGCTCAAAAACAGCGGCGGCCACCTGGCCGACTACGACATTGTCTTCCAAAACGGCGACGCACAAACCGTATTCCCCTTCTGGAATATGATCAACGGACCCATCTCCGATGCCCTGTGGCATGTGGGCCAGGTGGTTTCTTTCCGTCGTTCTTCGGGCAACCCATTTAACTCCAAAGCAAGCGTTTTGACGGGGAAGGTGAGGGAGTGATATTTGACTGTTTAGTCATTTAGCGAATTAATGCCTTGTTCCTTAAGTTGCTCAAGGTGTTTTTTCATAGCTGTAACTTGCTCATCTGGGTGTCCCTGCCATATCGTCACTTCTCCAACAACGTTAAATGGTTGTGTGGAACGATAAGATTTGGTTGGATTGCCCGGGAATTTTTTGTCGGTCAGATCAGGGTCGTCTTCAATAGCGCCGGTAGGTTCTACCAGATAAATTCTTTCTCTTCCTTCGCCAGTGGCCAGCTCGGCGCCCCAAATTGCAGCGTCTAATGTAGCCGTCAGGAAAATGTATTTTGCATTTTTCTTTTGTCCATAGTTAGAATTGAACCCGACCTCAATAAGATCACCAATTTTTAAATCAGCCTTTGTCCCGTGAAAATAAGTTTGAGCAAAAGATGTTGGTCTTTGCACGGCTGGTATTTTTTCGATTTTGTTTTGTTCTGGTGCTATTAAGTGAATGTTATGATGGTGTATTTTGACTTTTCTATTGCAGGAGATACCAGAGAGTCCTGGGCCTGGACTCCGGGCTAAAGCCCGATTCTTCACCCTTGTCATACCCGCCAGGGCATCTGCACACGGTTTGTATGAACACGGCTTGCGGGGTCCTTGGCCTGGTCCCTGGGCTAAAGCCCGGGTTTGAAGGGAAAAGACCTGGTTCGGCATGATGTTGTGGATTACCTTTGGGAATGACAAAAAATAGCCCCCCAAATTCACTGCGTCCTTGTTTCATCGCAACAAGGCTTCAATCCGGCTCAAATCCTTTCTCCAGACTAGTGTGCGGCCGAAAACATAATCCACGTATGGAATACCTGCTTTTTCCATTTTGAACCGGAGCGCAGGCACGGAAATATGCTCCATGAAAGGTTCCATTTCCAGTGTGGCGCTCTCTTGCGCCCGGATTAAAATGTGGAAGGATTCCGGCAGTTCGCGCAGGGGCGGTTCCAAGGGTAAGCCCTTTTCAACCAGGCTGGCCAGCAACGGTTCCAACTGGCTGAAAAGGACATCCAATACGCCGGCGATAAGCGGATGTGCTCCAATTGAAATATAGGCAGGGCCGCCGGTATAAACAATCATCATCACCTCATCGCAATGACCGAAAGTTCGCGCTGCAAAACCGAATCGCTGGCAGTATTCGTAAATTGCGCCCATATTTCCATACCCGTTGGAGGCGTTCCAGGGCATGTTTTCGCCGTCGCCGGGAAAATGGTTCCGGATATAAACGCTTGTCAGGGGATAGGCCTTGCTCAGGGCCGCCCAGGTTTTTGCTTCGTATTGGCGTGAATAGTCGATATTGTAGCGGATCATGCTTTGTTAACTATATTCCATTTCGTGCCGACAGTCGTAATATCAGGGAGATAATCGAAAAAACAAGCGCCAAATAAAAAAAGGTCTGGTTGTTCCAACGTTTTCCGAAAAGCCGCAACAACAACAGAATTACCGTCGCCAGGATGAAAGGCGCTATAGTAGCACCAATCATCTGCCCCAAAAAACCGGTGGGGCTTTGTTCGGCTACCAAGGCTGTCACAGGATTTAATGAGGCGGTGGCCCAGGTTAGTGCAAAAAGGACAACGGCAAGGATGATGTTGTAGGTGGTGTAAGATTTTTGTTCAGGTGTTTGCATGTTGATGGAGGTTTATGGGTTTACTAAACTGATTTAATAGCTCTTTGTGAAATTACAATAGTTCGGTAAAAAATCAGGCTCGAATTTTGCCAAAATTCAAGAGTTTGAGAATAATGGACTTATTTTTTTCCAAGTTTGGGTCGATTTGAAAGTTTGATAAAAATAAATCGACCATGAGTTCA
>Ga0209573_1001934_pt1 | contig 28776 bp, 13 predicted proteins | sample TNRBio252014_DNA_FD_185870 | JGI IMG/M metagenome (GOLD analysis project Ga0209573, IMG submission 185870) | Wastewater treatment Type I Accumulibacter community from EBPR Bioreactor in Madison, WI, USA - TNR Reactor_6/25/2014_ DNA (SPAdes)... | ecosystem: Engineered > Bioreactor > EBPR >...
GCGCGTCAGCTCGACGGCCGCGTCGCCGACGGGGAAGCGGTTGTCCATGCGCAGCCAGAGCAGGGCGGCGATGGCGTGAATCAGCCAGAGCAGGGCCAGCAGAAGCCAGTCGCGGGAGATGCGGCGGCGGCGTGCTGCGCCGGGCGCAGGCGTTGGGTGGGTAGCTTCGATGGTCATAGAGTTCTCTGCGGTGGTGGAGGCTAGCGCACAAGCCAACACTCACTGGCTGCCGTGATGTCCCACAGATCGATCCGGCCGTCGGGGCGCAGGTCATAGCGGGCCGGCGCGGGCGGCACGGTCTGGCCGAACGCCGCAGCCACCACCTGCACGTCGGCGATGTTGACCTGCCCGCTGCTGTCCGTGTCACACTGCAGCGGCTGGATGACGATACGGTTGCTGAAGGCCAGCATCTGGCCGCTGGACGACCACACCTCGACGCGCACCTGGCTGGGCTGACTGACGTCGATCATCACCGGCGCGGTGGGGACGATGATCTGGTGATCGACCAGATGCGTGAGCTCCGTGCCTGGCTGGAGCAATTGCTGCACCAGCTTGACCTGCGCGCCGGCCGGCAGCGGATTCAGAATGACCTGCAAAGGCTGCATCCCGGCGCGCGCGGGGTAGACGCTGCCCATGGGCGTCGAACCGAGCCGCAGGTCCAGCACGCCGTCGAATAGCTGCAGATCGCCGAAGAACAGGCGGCAGCCCTTCATGCCGGCCAGCATGTCGTCCTGGCTGGGCGAGGCCGCGTTGATCCACGTCACCATGGGGTGGTTCAAGGTGAAGGGGCCGCCGTGGGTGTCGCTGGTAGCCGTGGCGCACAACTGGATGCCGTTGGCCCCCAGCAAATCCCAGAGCCGCAGGTGATTGCTGAGATCGACCCGGCCGCGCAGCTTGTAGATCTCGATCAGGTCCACCTTCCACGCCTGGACGGGCAGCATGGTGGCCAGCGCGCTCTGCACCAGCGCCTCCTGCTCGCTGGCTGACAGCGGGTTGCCATAGCCGGCGCCAAAGGGATGGTTGAGCATCACCAGGCCGTTCTGGCCGTGGATCAGCGGCACGAAATTCTCCACCTGGATGTCGTTCACGCCAGGCAGCAGGGTGGACGACGATGGCAGGTAGGGATTGAGGTGGCGCAGGCCGGCGAATTGTTCCCACGTGAACAACTGCCTGACGCCGTAGGTTGCCTGGTGGCGGGCAGCCACGTCTTTAAAAGCCTGGATCAGGTCATTAGTCTGTGGGGCACGGCTGTGGATGGTGAAATTGCCCAAATCCATGCAACCCTGGGCGCTGTTCTTGGCCCCGACGGTGAAATACATCTCCTGGATCGAGCCGTCATCGCCGTCGGCCAGGCGGTTGATGTGTTCCAGCAACGGCAGATCGACGCGCGCGCTGACCAGCGGCACGGTCACAGTCACGCGCGCGCTGCTGTTGACGATGCCGCCCGGCTGGTTGGCCGGGACCAGGCGATAGACCAGGTCGTAGGGCGTGGCAACGCCGTAGGTATGCCAGGAAAGCGCCACCCGCACCTCGCCGAACGCGTCGCTGCCGGCGGCGTCGCAGCGTGCGGCATCGAAGCTCAACACAGGGTCGCTGGCCAGCGGACGCGTGAAATCAAGGCCCTGGATTCTGAAGTCGTCCGTCGACAGCGTGCGATACTCGAAGCGATCGAAGGTCTGATCGGCGTTGGCTTGCACCTGCATGCGCAGCAGGCCGCTGTTCAGGCTGGCCGCAGCCTGACCGCCGCTGCTGACGCTGGCCTTCAGCTTGGTGACGTAGCTGTAGACACCCCAAGGCGGCGTCCCCGGCGGCAGGGGAATGGCCACGTTGAGCGTCGGGGGATCGATGGTCGCGCCGTCGAAGCCAAAGGTTGTGTCAGTGGTCTGCGTGAAGCTGGGGTTGTGGTCGGCCCACCAGATCGCGTCTAGTCCCAGGCTCGCTGCCCAAGCCGAGTGCATCTGAATAGAGCCGGGCTGCACCGCGCCGTTGTGGTTGCTCCAACTGTGAATGTGCAGTTGGGTGGAGTACCAGGAATCAGAGGTTGAGCCTGGATTCTCGTCGGCCAGCGCGTGGCCGCTGTGGTCCACCGGGCCAGATACAGCGGTGTCAGCGCCCGGGGTCTTCTGAAAGGCCCCAGCCTGGCCCAAGGGTGCGCCAACGGCTGCCAACAGCAAGACGATCAAGCCATAGAGAAACAATCGTGTGGGTTTCATGGGGTAGTCCTCGTTCGCTAAGGATCCAGGCGCTATCGGTCTACAGTCATTTTGAGGCTACTGCCCCAGCGCGCTGAGGCGTTCTGCGGCTCGCCTGCCGGGCGTCGTATCCGGCGCCTGCTCGACAAGACGGCGATAGATTTCGACAGCGCCGTCGATCTCTCCCGTGCGCTCCAACGCCTCGCCCAGAGCATAGCTGGCTGCGTGTTGCTGGGGGTCGATCTCCAGCGCGGCGCGGTAGGCGGCAATCGCCTCATCCCACCGTTGCAGCCGGCTGAAGGCGTTGCCCACCTGGGTGTGGAAGAAGGGATTCTGCGGCTGCAAGCGCAAGGCTTCCTGGTAATAGGGCAAGGCGGTGTCGGTATCGCCCGACTCGCTGTAGGTTTGGGCCAGGCCCAGGGTCAGCCACGGCTCGTTGGGCAACGCTGCCAGGCCCTGCTGGTAGATGGCAACCGCGGCCGGCCAGTCCTTGGCGTTGCGATAGTACTGTCCCAGTCCCGTGTAGGGTCGCACCAGTTGGGGATTGAGCTCCAGAGCGCGCCGATAGCCGTCGTAGGCGCTGGCCCAGTAACTGTCTGCCAGCGCCTGATCTGATGCCTGCATGGCGCTGCGCGCCAGGCTTTCGTGGAGAGCCGCCAGCTCCAGTATGGGCAAAGGATCATCGGGCTTGAGGCGACTGGCCTCCTGAAAAGCTGCCCCGGCCTCTTGGGAACGGCCTTGCCCGACCAAGAGCTTGCCCAGCGCCGTCCAAAGCTCCGTCGGGTTGGCCACTTGCTCCACACCTCGGCGCAGGGTGGCCTCGGCCGCAGCGCTGTCGCCGGCGTTGATCTGCGACTGGCTCAGGGCCAGAAACGCGCCGGCGTCATCGACGGGCAGCGCCTGTTGCGTCGTGCTGGACACGGGCAACAGGCCGGCGGCCAACAGAGTCTGTCGCAAGCGCAGCGCCTTCTGGCTGGCCGGCGTCCGCTCCAGGAGCAGCCCCACCAAGGGCTGAAGCTCCTCAGGGGGCAGTTCGGCCAGCGGCGCGCCCTGGCGCTTGATCAGCTCGGCGGTCGTTCCATCCTGGAGATGCCAGCGGCGCAGGACCATGAAGCGTTGCTGCAAGGTCTCGTCGCCGTTGATCCAGGCATCGCGCACAGCCGGCGTGTTGGGGCGATAGGTGAAGACGCCTATGTCGCCGGTCTTGACCAGGGCATAGTCGCTGTCCAGGAAGTCGGCCAGATAGTCGTCCCCGTTGGCCACATCCTCCACCACCAGGGCCTGAGCCGCCTTAGGCTGTAGCCGGCGCGCCAGCTCAGCTTCGTAGGCAAAGGTCGGATAGCCGAAGTCAGGGATCTTTGTGAGCAGCGTGAGCCGCGCCGGCTGGTCAGAGCGGTCGGTCTGCGCCAGGTCGTCATCTATTTGCCGCAAAATAGCCTGGGCCGGCCAGCGATGGGGGCGAGGCGGGTACTGGTTGTAGAGAAACGCCACTGGATCGATCAACACTGGCCGTTCGAACCAACCGTCGGCGTAGGGCAGATAATCATTCTGGACGGGCACGCGCAGCGCCTGGTTCCAGGCGACGGACGCGCCCCAGCTCATCAGCAAGAACATAGCGACCTGAAAGACCACCGTTGTTGCCACCAGCGCACGGCGCAGCCATACGCGGCGCAGATCGACCATCCACTGGGCGCTGAGCAGGGCGATAGCCGGCAGCAAGGGCAGCATATGGCGCATGTGTTGGCGCGTCACCAGCGGATAGATGATGCTGGCGCCGATGAACCAGGCCAAAGGCAGCCAGTGACGCTTGGGATGGCGCAACGCCGTCAGCACGCCGACCAATGCCAACGCCCAGGGCCAGATCAACAGGGTCTCATCGAAGTGGCTGAGATACCACCAGAACGGCCGGCCGCCGAAGTTTTCGGCCGCCCGCACATCGCCCGTCTGCCAGGCGAACAAGTCGACGTTCTGGAGGTACCACGGCGCCGCGATCAGCGCTGCTACCCCTGCGGCCAACAGCAGGTTGAGCAAGCGCTTGGCTAGCTGGGCTCCGTGCGGCGCGAGACGATGTTTGGGCCGCCAGGCCAAGAGCTCACGCCAGCCGGCGCGGCCGGTTGATGCCAATGCCATGGCCACACCCACCGCGATTGGCACAGCTACCAAAGTGACGAAGCTCTGCTTGGTCAGCGCGGTCAGGCCCAGGCTCAGACCGAAAAGCAGCGCAAAACGACGCTGGCTGAAGGCCTCGCTGCGCAGCAAGAGATAGAACGTGATCGTGGTCATGGCCGCCAGCGCCACATCCTGGTAGTAGGTGCGCGACAGCATGAACAAGATCGGGTAGAACGAGAGGATGAACGCCGCGAGCAGACCCGCGGCGACGCCATACAGCCGGCGCCCCAGCAGATAGGTGAAGGCGATCAGCAGGGCAAAAAAGAGCGTGGTGGTGAAGACCGTGACGTCTGTGTCGACGCCCCACAGCGCGTAGAGGGGTTGGCTGGCCAGGTACGGGAAGGGGGGCCAGAAGGTGGAAGCGTCGATGATGCGCGCCGGAGCATCCAGCGCTGGCTGGCGCAGGATGTCGAATATCGCCAGGCTAACCAGCGCATGGTTGCCGGTGTCGCCGTACAAGGTGCGGCCATCCTGGCCCAACCAGATCAAATTGGCGACGATATGGAAGAGAATCAGCAGAACCAGCAGCGCCGCCGCCAGTCGAGGAGACAGGTTCGCTTGTCTCTCAACGCGCTCGACAGGCTTCACATCCGCAGCCGCGAGGGTAACCGTAGGGGAAATGGTCATGTCATTCAATGTATTCAGTAGTTCACGATTCTGGCGCACGCAAAGGCGCAAAAACCGCAAAGAGAGGCAGACTCCCTTTCTTGCCAGGAGCCAGCTTCCTCTCGAACACGCATGTCGAAGTGGGTAGCTCCTCCACTTGCACAGGCTGCCAATAGGGTCTCATGGAGGCACTCGTTTCAGGATTATAGTGCAAAAGCGCGCTGAGTCAAGAAGCCCGCCTGGCAGGTCTCCCGTTTTTGTTGGCTACCGGTTGCTTAGCTGCCATATTTTGGCGATGCTGCTTTCGGAGTATACTGTGCTATCGTTTGTCTCGATGGTGGCCAGGCCCCAGGCGCCCTGGCCACAAAATACGACCGGAGTTCGGAGCATCTTCTGTGAAATTGAGACGTTTGGTAATCCTGATGCTGGTAGTGTCTGTGCTCGTCAGCGGCTGTGTCAGCGACCGCGGCCTGCTGGCAGATTTAGGGCTGCGCAAGGATCGACAGCCGGCCAATATCGTCATGATCATGACCGACGACCAGGACCTGTTGCTGGACAGCATGCAGTACATGCCGCAGGTGGATGCCCTGCTGGCCAAACAGGGCACGACCTTCTCGAACTTCTTCGCCAGCCTGCCGCTGTGTTGCCCGGCGCGCGCGATGGTATTAAGCGGCCAGTATTCCCACAACAATGGAATCATGACCAACCTGTGGCCGACCGGCGGCTTCGCCAAGGCCTATACCACCGGCTTCGAGCAGGACACGATCGCCACGGCCCTGCAGGAGGCCGGCTACCGCACCGCGCTGCTGGGCAAATACCTCAACGGCTATCCGTTCAGAAGCGACCAAACCTACATCCCGCCCGGCTGGGACTATTGGTGGGCGCCGATTACCGACTCTGCCTATGCCAGCTATGAGTATCAAGTCAACCACAACGGCCAGATCGAGGAGTACGGCTCCCGCCCTGAGGACTACATCACCGATGTGATGCTGGCAAAGGGCATCGCGTTCATCTCCGAGACGACGAGCTTGTCGCCCACGCAGCCCTTCTTCATGGCCTTCAATGTCTACGCGCCGCACAGCCCGGCCCGGCCTGCGCCGCGCCACAGCGACCTGTTCCCGGACGTCAAGGCCCCACGCACGCCCTCCTACGACGAGGCAGACGTCAGCGACAAGGCGCCCTTCATGCAGGCGGCTCCGCCCTTGACCGCCGAGCAGATCGAACAGATGGACAGCCTGTACCGGGCGCGCGTGCAGTCGCTGCAGGCGGTGGACGAGGCCGTCGCCGCGCTGGTGCAGACCCTGGAGGACACAGGACAGCTCGACAACACCTATATCATGTTTGTCTCAGACAACGGCTTTCACATGGGGCAGCACCGCATGGTGTCCGGCAAGGGGATGCCCTACGAAGAAGACATCCGCGTGCCCATGATCATCCGTGGGCCGGGGGTGCGCCGCAACGCCGTGCGGGATGAGTTGGCTTCCCTCCTCGACCTGGCGCCGACCTTCGCCGAGATCGCCGGCGCGCAGATGACGAACCCGGTCGATGGCCGTTCGCTGCTGCCGCTGTGGGGCATCCGCTGGCCTGCGACAGACTGGCGTCAATCGCTGCTGCTGGAGCACTACACCGCGCCCGGCTCGGCCGATAACCAGGCGCTCAGTGCATCCTTGGAGCCGCCTGATCCGGGCGACTTGCAGCAGGAGGCGCTGAAGCAGTCGATTCCCGATTACACGGGCCTGCGCACCGCCCGCTACTCGTACATCCAACGCATCGGCGCGGCGCGCGAGCTATACGACATCGTCAACGACCCCTGGCAACTGGAGAATCAGTGGCAGAACGCCGATCCGCAGTTCCAGGAGGAGTTACGCGTCCTGGTAGAAACCTACCAACAATGTGCAGCGGCGAGCTGCCGCGCGATCGACGCACTGGCGCCGCCTGAGTTTCGGCTCATTGCGCGCCCGCGATGATCTCCTCCAGCGCCTGGCGCGCCGCGCTGCGGCCCGGATCCAGCGCCAGCCCGGCCTCGAACGCGGCGATGGCCTCGCCGCGCTGGCCGGCGCGGCGCAACGCGTAGCCTAACGTAAAGTGGGTGTCGGGGTTGTCGGGCGCGATGCGCACCGCCTCGCGGTAGGCCGCCAGCGCGCCCTCCATGGCCCCTTGCTCCTCCAACAACGCCCCCTGACGGATGTAGACAAAGGGAAAGTCGGGCCAGTCCAGGCTGATCGCGCCCAGCTCGGCCAGCGCCTGGTCGACGCGGCCCAGCGCGGCCAGCGCGTCGGCCACCCCCATGCGGCTGGCGCGGTCCTGGCTGTCCACCGCTGCCAGCGCCTGGTACACCGCCAGCGCCTCGGCCGCCTGGCCCGCGCGCAGGGCCTGGGCGGCCTGGGCGCGCGCCGCCGCGCGCTGCGGCCCGTTCATGCGGGCGTAGTCCACCGTTGCTTCCGGTGTGGCCGTCGGCGCAGGCTCGCTGGCTGGCTGCTGCATGGCCGCGCGCAGCTCGGCCAGCGCCCGGGCCGGCGTCTGGTTATCGGCCGGCGCCAGCGCCTGGGCCCGCAGCAAGGCGGCCTCGGCCTGGCGCGCGGCCTCGACGGGCGCGCGGCTGCCGGCGCGCGCGGCCATATAGCTCCGCCCCAGCGCAAACCAGTTCTCCCAGCGGCCCTGGTCGATGGCCAGGGCGGTCAGGCTGGCTGCCAGCGCCTCGTCGGCCAAGCCTAAGCGCGCCAGCATCTCGGCCTGGCGGCTGTGCAGCACACTGAGGGTGGGCGCCAACTCGACGGCGCGCTGATAGGCTTGCAGCGCCTGGGCAAACTCGTTTTGGCTGCGGTAGGCGTCGCCCAGCACAACCTGCGCCTCGTAGCGGGCGGGCGCCAGGGCGATCGCCTGCTGGGCTGCGTCGATGACGTCCGGCCAGTTGCGCGCGCGCGCCGCGCTTCTGGCCGTTTCCAGCGCGGCCTGATAGGCCTGGGTGTCGGGGGCCGGGGTGGCGGCGCCTTGAAGGCGCGCCTGCAGCGCTGCCAACGCCGGGGTGTCGGGCGTCGCGGCCAGCCCCTGCTCGACGATCTGCAAGGCCGGGCTGATCTGGCCGCTGTTGCCCAGGCTGTTGGCCCACAAGGCATAGGCCAGCCAGGCGCTGGGGTCCAGCTCGATGGCGCGCTGGAAATGCCCGGCAGCCGCGGCGAGCGGCTGGCCCTGCTGCAAAGCCCAGGCCCCCAGACGCATCTGCGCCAAGGCGTCGTCGGGCGCATGGTCGGCCAGAAAGACCAGCAGCGGCTCGATGCCCAGAGCCAGATCGGGCTGCGCGGGCGGCGGTGAGGCTGTTGGCTCGGCCTCAACCGTGGCGACTGCACCGCCGGCATCCGGCGACTCGTCGGCAGGGGGCGCCGACCCTGTGGCCGTTGAGGCGGCCTGCACCGGGATGGCAGTCTGCTCAGAGCGGGCGGCCAGCGCGCCGTACAGCTCGCGCGCGCGGTCGATCTGGCCTTGGCGCAGGTAGAACGCGCCCAGGGCGGCCTGTGCGCTGGCAGCGTCTGGCGCCAATTGCACAGCGCGCAGGTAAGCGGCCTCGGCTTGCTGTGGATCGCCCAGCGCTTCCCAGGCGCGGCCCTCCTGCTGCCACAGGGTCAGCCGGGTGGCAGGCAGGAGCCCCCGGCGCTGCTGGCCGCGCTGGATCTCGTCCAGCACAGCCTGGGGATCGGTGGCCAGCAGAGCGTCGGCCAGTTTCTGCCAGGCAGCAGTGGTGTTGGGATCATCGCGCACGACGTCGCGCCAAAGCTGGGAGGCGTCGCGCCACTGCCAGGCCGGGACGGGATTATCCAGCAACGCCAGCAGGCGCTGGGCATACCCGTTCTGGGGCGTCAACTCCAGGACGTGCTGCAGGATCGGCCGCAGCTCCTGCGGGCTGAGCAGGGCCAGCGGCGGGCTGGTGCGTTTGAACAGCTCAGCCTCGCTGCCGTCTTGCAACTCCCAGCGCTGCACGGAGGTGAAGCGTTGGCGCAGCGCCGCATCGCCAGCCGTCCACAGATCGCGCACGACGCGATGGTTTAGCCGGCCGGCCAGCGTGCTCCGGTCGTTACTCTTGACCAACACGTAGTCGGTGTCGAGGAAGTCGGTCAGGTAGCTGTCCCCCTGAGACACGTCGCCGACCGTCAGGTTGGCGGCCCCTGGCTGGCCCTGCATGCGCGCCAGCTCGGCCTCGTAGGCAAAGGTGGAGTACTCGAAGTCCAGCAGTTTGGAGAGCGAGACGAAGCGGTTGACCTGATCCGCCTGGCCGCTGCGCTGGATGTCGTCGATGACTGCGGCTGTGATCTCCTGAACGGGCCAGCGGTGCGGCTGAGGCGGGTATTGGTAGTAGAGGAAGGCCCAGGGATCGATTGCCAGCGGCCGGTCGGCTGTGTTGTCGTTGAAGGGGTTGTGGGCGTTCTGCACCGGCACGCCCAGCGCCAGGTTCCAGGCGCTCGGCGCGCCCCAGCTCATAACGAAGAAGAGAGCGATCTGAAACAGCGCCGTGACCCCGATCAACGCCGTGCGCAGCCAGCGACTGCGCAGCGAGACGATCCAGGCGGCGCTCAGCAGCGCGGCCGCGGGCATCACCGGCAGCAGGTAGCGCACGTTCTGGCGTGTGACCATGGTGATGATGGCCACGCCGCTGACCAGCCAGAGCAGGGCGAACCAATGGCGGCGAATGCGCAGCAGGCCCACGGCCAGGCCGACCAGCAGCAGCAGGTAGGGCCAGATCAGCAGCGCCTCGTCGAACTTCAGCGGGTACCAGATCAGCGGTTTGCTAGCCAAGTGGACATCGCGTGTCACCTCGCCGGCGTTGAAGGCCAGGATGCCAAGGTGGGTCAGGTACCAGGGGGCCGCCAGCAGCACGACCAGCACGCCGGCCAGGGCCATGTTGAGCAGGCGCTGCGCCAGGTCGCCGGCCTGCGGCTGGAGGCGCTGCCCCGGCTGCCAGCTCAGCAGTTGACGCCAGGCCGTCAGCCCGCCGGACGCCAGCGCGATCGCCGCTACTGCCAGCGCCGGTCCGATGGTCATGATGATGAACGCGTTCTTGGTCAGGGCGGCCAGCCCCAGAGCAAAGCCGAAGACCAGCGAGGCCCTGCGCCGGCGGAAGGCGTCGGTGCGCAGCAGGCAGTAGAGCGAGATCAACACCATGGCCGTCAGGGCCATATCCACGTAATAGGTGCGGGACTGAAGGTAGACGGCCGGATAGAAGGAGAAGATGAACGCGGCCAGCAGCCCGGCGCGCCAGCCATAGAGCTTGCGGCCGATGAAGTAGGTGAAGAGAATGGCCAGCGCAAACCAGAGGGTGGTGGTGAAGCTGGTGACGTCGGTGCTGACGCCGAACAGGATGTAGAGCGGCTGGGCCAGAAGGTAGGCCAGCGGCGGCCAGAAGGTGGTGGCCCGGCCGATGCGGATCAGCATGTCGGGGCTGGGCGTGCGCAGAACCTCGAAGATCGTCATCGTGGCGCGCGCATGGTTGCCCGTGTCGCCGTAGAACGAGCGGCCGTCCTGCTGCAGCCAGACGATGTTGCTGACGACGTGGAAGAGGATCAGGGCCGTCAAGATGGCAAACGGCAGCCAACGGCGGCTGGGGACCGGCCGGCCGGCTGCCGAAGTCGCTGTTTGCGGGTTAACGGAAGGGGTCATGGATGAGCCAGAGCCATACGGCAGCACAGCGGGCACGGTCGGAGACCGGCCCAAGCGATTTTACGCTAGCGTCGGGCAGCCCAGCACTGGGCGGCCAGCGTCACATCGCGCACGTCGATGCGGTTGTCGGGCAGCAGGTCGTAGGCCGCCGGCGCGGGCGGCACGGTCTGGTTGAAGGCGCCGGCCACCAACTGCACATCGACAATGTCGACCCCGGCGCTCTGGTTGACGTCACACGACACGTTTTTCAGGGTGATGCGGTTGCTGAAGGCGATGGGGTTGCCGTCGGCGGACCAAAGCTCGACGCGCACGAAGCCGGGACGGCTGATGTCAATCGCAATCGGTTGGCTGGGATCGATCGGCGCGTGATCGACGATGTAGGTAAGCTGAGAGCCTGGCTGATCGGCCACCTGCACCAGCCTGACCTGCGCGCCCGGCGGCAGTGGATCGACAGTGACGTGCAGCAGGCCGGTTCCTGGCGCAACGAGGTGCGTCCCGCCCATTGCGACCGGCCCGAGTCGCAGGTCGATCACGCCGTCGAACAGGTCGATGCGGCCAAAGAAGGCCCGGCAGCCGGCCAGCCCGGCCAACAACGCATCTTGCGAGGGGTCCGGCGCGTTGATCCAGGTCACCATGTGGGTGCGGGGCGACGTGAGCGGGCCGCCGTGCTGATCGCTGGTGGCCGTGCCGCAGAGGGGAACGCCGTTGGCCGCCAGCAGGTCCCACAGCTTGAGGTGGCGCTCCAGATCGACCCCTGCCCGCTCCAGATAGATCTCCAGCAGGTCCGCGCCCCAGGCGCGCGCGGGCAGCAGCCGGTTGAGCCGGCTTTGCACCAGCGCGTCCTGCTGAGCTGGAGGCAGCAGTGGGGGGTAATCGGCGCCAAACGGGTGGTTGAGCGCCGTCAATCCACCTTGGGCATGCACCGCCGCGCTGAACACCGGCGCGGCGATGTCCTGCCAACCGGGCATCAGCGCAGCCTGGCGGGCCAAATAAGGATTCAGGTGCCAATCGCCTGCGTTCTGCTCCCAGCCGACGTGTTGAACCACCCCAGAGGCGGCCTCCAGCCGCTGGCCAATGACACGCTGCGCGGCGAAGTTGGCCGCCGGATCGCGCTGGGCGCTGGCGACGAGGAAATTGCTGATCTCCAGACAGGCCGCTGCGTTGTTGCGGCTGGCGATCTTGAAGGTCAGCTCCTGGATCGCGTTGTCGTCGCCGTCGGGAAGCAACCGCGCGTCAGCCAGCAGCGAACGCTGGATGTGGCCTGTGGACAGCGGCAGGGAGACGGTCACGACCCGCGAGCTGGCGACAACCGCGGGCGGCTGGCCGGCCGGCGTCAGGCGATAAACCAGTTCCTGCGGCGCCGAGACGCCGTTGGCCGTGTGCCAGGAGAGGCCGAACCTGATCTCGGCGTAGGCATCGGCGCCCCCGGCATCACAGCGCCTCGCGTCCAGGCTGAGCACGGGGTCGCTGATCAGCGGGCGCACGAAGGATTGCCCGCCGATGCGCCGCTGCTGATAGTCCAGCGCGCGATAGCTGAAGCTGGAGAACTGGCTGCCCGCGTGGCGCAGCTCCATGTGCAGCATGCCGTTGTCGAGCGCGACGGCTGGCGCGCCTGCGCCCGTCACGCTGGCATCCAGCCAGCCAATCTGCCAGGCCCGGTACCAGGGCTCGATCCCTGGCGGGTGCGGCAGGGCGATGTCCAGCGTGTTGGTAATCGTCGCCCCTTGCAAGTTCAGCGGCAGGTCCATCTCTTGCACGAACAGCTTGTTGTGGTCGGTCCACCAGAGGACGTCGAGCCCTGCGGCCTGGGCCCAGGCGCTGTGATACTGCATCGAGCCGGGCTGCGAGCCGGCGTTGTGGTTGCTCCAACTGTGAACGTGGAGCTGCGTCGAATACCACGGGTTCAGCGCGCGGCCTGGATCGCCGACCGTCTGGTGCAGCGCGCCCGCGACGCGGCTGGCAGCCGTCGCTGTCTGGGGCGCGCCGGCCATGCCCCCTGCCAACACCAGGACGGCGCAGAGGACGGCGCGGATCAAAATCTGACGCCTGAGGGATGTCGTTCGAGCCATCATGAGCCGTGTGCCGTCATGGCTGAGCCTGCAGGGCTTCCAGCGCCTGGCGCGCGCTGTCACGGTTGGGATCGCGCTGCAAGCCCGCCTCGAACGCGGCAATGGCCTCGGCGGTCTGGCCCGCCCGCCGCAGGGCGTAGGCCAGGGTGAAGTGCGTGTCGGCGTTGTCGGGCGCGGCCTGCACGGCCGCACGGTAGGCTGCCAGCGCGCCCTCCTGGTCGCCCAGGTCCTCCAGCAGCGCGCCTTGACGGATGCGGGCAAAGGGAAAGTCGGGCCAGTCAACGCTGATGGCCTCATAGGCGGCCAGCGCCTCGTCGCTGCGCCCCAACGCAGCCAGCGCGTTGGCCGCGCCCATGCGGCTGGCGCGATCCTCGCCATCCAGCGCGGCCAGTTGTTGATAGATGGCCAGCGCCTGCTCCGGCTGGCCCGCCTGCAGGGCCTGGTCGGCCTCGACGCGCGCCGCCGACCGTTGCTGGGCGGTCATGCTGGCGAAGGCAGGCGTTGCGTCTGCGGCTGCGGCAGCGGTGGGGCTGGGCGCGCGCTGGGCAACCGCGGCGCGCAGCTCGGCCAGCAAGCGTCCCGACGCCTGGTTGTCCGGCGGGGCCAGCTCCTGCGCGCGCAGCAGGAAGGCTTCGGCCATGCCCGCGGCCTGCGATGGCGTAAGGCTGGTTGCGCCGGCCGGTAAAACGGACGTTTTAGCCAGCGCGCTGGCCATGGCGGCCCGCCCCAGCGCAAACCAGTTCTCCCAGCGGCTTTGGTCGATGGACAGGGCCAGCAGGGCGGCCGCGATGGCCTCGTCCGGCCGGCCGAGGCGAGCCAGCATCTCGGCCTGGCGGGCATGCAGGATGCTCAGGTGGGGCGCCAACTCAGCCGCGCGCTGGTAAGCCTGCAGGGCCTGCGAGATCTCGCCCAGGCCGCGATAGGCGTCGCCCAGCAGAAGCTGCGCCTCGTGGCGCTCCGGCGCCGAGGCCGCGGCCCGCTGGGCTGCGCTAATGGCGTCGTCCCAGTTGCGCTCCCGCAAGGCGCTGCGGCCCGCCTCCAGCGCCGTTTGATGGGCCTCGCCGGCAGGAGGCGGGGTGGCGCCGTTTTGCCAGCGCGCCTGCATGGTTTGCAGCGCCAGGCTGTCGGGCGCTGCCGCCAGCCCCTGGTCGATGATCTGCAAGGCCTGGGTGATTTGGGCGCTGCTGCCCAGGCTGTTGGCCCACAGCCCGTAGGCCAGCCAGGCGGTGGAATCCAGCTCGATGGCGGCCTGGAAATGTTCGGCGGCCTGTTCTGGCGAAGCGCCCTGCTGCAGCGCCAAGGCGCCCAGGCGCACCTGGGCCATGGTGTCCTCCGGCAGGGCGGCGGTCAGCGCGGCCAGCATGTCGTCTGCATCCAGCGGTTGATCTGGCAGCGCGAGCGGCGGCGGGGTCGAGGACGCCGTCACCGTGGCGGTCATGGAAAGCGCCGGCGCCACGGCCGCGGCCGGTCCGGGCAACGGCGTCGTCTCGACGGTTGGCGAGGGCGACGGCTGGGCGGCCGGGGTCGGCGTAGTCTGGGCCGCCAGGGCGTTGAACTGCTCCCGGGCGTGCGCCAGGGGGGGGGAGTCCTGGCCAGCGTGTTGCGCCAGCGGGAAGAGCCTGTCCGCGCCGGCGCCGTACCAGGCGTCGGGCCGGCAGTTGCGGTAGTACAGGTCCAGGTCTGCCAGCGGCACCCGGATGAAATTTCTGCGCAAGAAACGTGTGTCTTCTTCGCCCAGCGGCGGCTCCGTTGGGGCCAGGGCCACATAGATGGCGTCGCGCTGCTGGCAGAGACGCTCCAGCGGCGCGCTGAGGGGCGCGTCGATCGCCTGGGCATGGGCCGTCAGATACCACTGAAGCGGGCCGGCAGCGCCGGGCAGGACGACGATGGCATCGCGCGCGGCCGGCTGGGTGTTGAGGATGGCGGCCAGGGTTTTCCAGTCCTGCTTGGGCTTGCGGTAGTAGAACGCCACCGGATCATAGCTGCCTTTCACGAACGCCAGCAGCAGGACAGCCAGGATCAGGCCGTTGGCGGCCACGGCCAGACTGGCCCGGTCGGGGAACGCCCGCTGGACGATGGCCGCTCCCAGGCGAGCCAGTGCGGCGACGCCCAGCGCGACCACCAGTGTGAAAACCGGTAGCACGAAGCTGAGATCGCGCGGCGCCAGAACCGGCCCAAGCCGCGAGGCAAGCCAGGCCAGCAGCAGCGTGGGCAGCAACAGCCAAAGCGCCAGCGCGATGCCGACAGGCCGACGCCGCCAGAGCAGCCAGGCCAGTCCCACCAGCGCCCACAGCGTCATGGCCGAGAAGAAGAGAGGGTCGAGGCGCCAGTCCGCGCGATAGGTCGTGAAAGCCAACAGGACGTTGCCGAAAAGAGCGCTGTTGAGCCGCAAGGCTGGCTGGAGGCTGCCCACGGCGACGGCTGTCGACGGCTGATCGGCCACCGCAGCAGGCGCGGCCAGTTGGCTGATCAGCAGGGGCAGCGCGGCCAGCCCGATCGCTGCCAGGGCAATGCCCAGGTGGCGCAGCGCGGCCCGTCGGGCAGGGTCGCTCCCCAAAACGGCCGCCTTGCTGGGGCCGGTCGCCTGCAAGAAGAGCGGAAAGATCAGCAGGCTGAGGCCGACCGGGATCCACGCGTAGGCATAGGTGTACAGATTCAAGGCAGCGAAGAGCACAAAGAGTCCCCACGTGGCCAGCCAGCGCCGCAAGACATGTCCCTGCTGGCCCGGCTCGCTGGCGGACTCTCGTTGGGCGGCCCGCCAAAGGCTCCACAGCAGCAGGGTGCTGAGCGTGGCCGCGAGCGCGTAGCTGTGCGCCGCCTGGCCGAATTCGATGTGGAGGGGCGAGAACGCCAGGAAGAAGGCCGCCAGCAGGCCGACCAGGCCGCCAAACATGGCGCGGCCCAGCGCCCACAAAGCCACGACGCCGGCCGTGCTCGCAAGCATGGCCGGAAGCCGCAGTGCCCATTCCGCATGGCTGACGCTGCTGACAAGGCGCAGCAGCAGGAGATAGGCGGGCGGCTGCGCGGCGCTGAGCAAGCCGCCTTGCTGCGCTGCGCCGACCAACAGGATCTCGTCCAGCGAGAGACTTTTCAAGCCCAGCTGCTGGGCTCGCAGGTAGCCCGCCAGCAGCACGATGCCCACCAGCAGGAGGATCTCCAGGAGCGAGGGATGCTGGGCGACGCCCGCCGGCGGTAGGGGCTGCTGGCTGGGCTGGCGAGTCGGGGAGGACGGTGGCTGGTGCGTGCTATCTGACACGAGGTACCTGTCTGAGGTGAACGCTGAGATCACGGCCGAGGGAAGCCAGTCCGGATAAGGACGATGGCGGCTGCCTGGGCGGTTGCGCGGGCCGGCGGTCTGCGGCCAACGGCATGGCATGATACATCAGGTGGGGGTGAAGAGACAAAACCAGGCCCGGCGGCAGCAGGATCAACCCGCCACGCTCATAACTAATGAAGCCGAGAAAGGCTCTCTGCCTTTCTCGGCTTCATTGTGATAAGTACGGTTGCGTTGCAAGGTGCCCCCGGTCCGACTCGAACGGACACGCCCGTACGGGCACAGGCCCTCAACCTGCCGTGTATGCCAATTCCACCACGGGGGCAGCATCGAGCCGAATTATAGCATGAAACGACGGAAGCGCAAATCGGCGTTGCTACGATAGTTATTTCTGTCGGCAGGCCATCTGTGCTGCCCACAGCCGGCAACAGATTTGCCTATTGCAGGCTGGCTGTGGCATACTTTGTCCGTAAATTCCTGGAGGTAGCTTACGAATGATACTGATGGTTGCAGCTTAAGGTCTATCCTCGCTTCCCAGTGATGGGAAACCACCTGAGAGAAACGTCGTGCCATGCGGGCTCGGTCGGAGACCGGCCTGAGCCGTGTGCAGAACGACGAGGCCGGCAGGTCTGTGGCGAGGTCCACGCGCCTGCTGTGACTGTTCTCGATCTATCGGTTTGATTCGCTGTTTTACGCCGCGGGCGCACTGCCTGCGGCGTTTTTTTGTGTGACGGGGCGAGGGAGCGGAATTCCACAGCGGATGGAGGACAACGGATGACTCCAACTGTGCCTTGAACTTCCCATTCGCTGTTTCCAATCCGTTGTGGTATTCCCCCCTTCCGCCCCACCAGGAGTTACACCATGCTTCAAGTTCGCGCTATCACCCACTGGTTCGGCGACCTCAAGGTGTTGGATCAGATCAACTTCAACCTCAACCGCGGCCAGCGGGCCGGGCTGATCGGCCCCAACGGCTGCGGCAAGAGCACTTTGCTCAAGATCATCAGCGGCGAGCTGGCGCCGGATCAGGGCCGCGTCCAGTTGAGCCCGGCCGCGCTACGTCTGGGCTACCTTCCCCAGTCGCTAGACTTCCCGGCTGGGGCCACGGTGGGCGACGTGCTGGCCGCAGCCGAAGGCGAGCGCGTTTCCGTCGAGACGCGGCTGGCCGAGGCGGCCGAGCGCGTGGCTGCGGCCGGCAACGGCGAGCTGGCGGCCGCGCTGGCGGCCTACGACCAGGCCCTGGCCGAGTTCGAGGCGCTGGGCGGCGGCAGCCTGCACGCTGAGGCCGACGCCGTGCTGGCCGGCCTGGGCCTGGCCGATGTGAGCCAGGAGCGGCCGGTGCAGGCGCTCAGCGGCGGGCAGAAGACGCGGCTGGGCCTGGCGCGGCTGTTGCTCAGCCAGCCCGACCTGCTGGTGCTGGACGAGCCGACCAACCACCTGGACATCCGCGCGCTGGCCTGGCTGGAGGAGTTCCTGGCCGGCTATCCCGGCGCGGTGCTGCTGGTCTCCCACGACCGCGCCTTCCTGGACCGCACTGTGACCACCATCCTGGCCCTGGACGACGTCACCCACAGCCTGCGCGAGGTTCCCGGCAACTACTCGGACTACGCGCTGGTCATGGACCGCAGCCTGGAGAAGCAGTGGGCAACCTATCAGGAGCAGCAAGAGCGCATGGCGCGGCTGACCTCGTCGATCCGCAAGCTGTCAGGCAAGGCGCAGAACATCGAGAACGAGACCATCCACTTCCACTGGCGCCGGATCGCCAAGGATCTGGCGCGGCGGGCCGTGGTGCAAAAGCGCCGGCTGGAGCGTATGCTGGAGAGCGAGGAGCTGGTGGACAAGCCGGGGCTGACCTGGAAGATGAAACTGGAGTTCCCCGACATGCCCCGCAGCGGCCAGGACGTGTTGAGTATCGAGGACCTCAGTGTCGGCTATGGCGAACGGGCTGTGCTGAAGGGGGTCAACTTGCACCTGAGCTACGGCGAGCGGACCGCGTTGATCGGCCCCAACGGCGCGGGCAAGACCACCCTGCTGCGCTGCATCACCGGCGACTTGCAGCCGTGGGCGGGCCAGGTGCGCCTGGGCCGCGGCGTGCGGCTGGGCTATATGGCGCAGGAGCAGGAGACGCTGGACCCGGCAGCCACGCCGCTGGCCCTGCTGCGCGCGGCCGCGCCGCTGGGCGAGACCGAGGCGCGCAGCTTCCTGCACTACTTCCTCTTCGCGGGCGACGAGGTCTTCACCCCGGTGGGCCAGCTCAGCTTCGGCGAGCGCAGCCGGTTGGCGCTGGCGCTGCTGGCCGGCCGCGGCTGCAACTTCCTGCTGCTGGACGAGCCGATCAACCACCTGGACATCGCCAGCCGCGAGAGCTTCGAGCAGGCCATGGCGCGCTTCGAGGGCACCGTGCTGGCCGTGGTGCATGACCGCTACTTCATCGAGCGCTTTGCGACCACGCTGTGGATGGTGGAGGATGGACAGGTGGACGTGGTGGCCGCGGGATGACGAGCAGCGACAAGACCTGTAGTTACTCAGGCTGTGGGCTAAACGTTAGGTTTCGGTACGCCGCAGATGGCTACTCAACCAACGTTTAACCCGCAGCCTGAGTAGTAACCAACACCTGTCAGAAACAAACGCCCGCCCACGGTTTCGACTTGGACAAACCCTCCCTGCCGCCGTATAATGCCACTAACTATGTTTCCTCTCCTTGCAACCTTACTCCAGGCGCTGCCAGACGGCGCCGCCAGCGACCGCCTGCCTGCGGTTGAGATCACCCAGGTGACAGCCGACTCGCGCCAGGTGCAGCCGGGCGCGCTGTTCGTGGCCGTGCAGGGCGGCGCGACCGACGGCCATCGCTTCATCGCGGACACCATCCGGCGCGGCGCGGCGGCTGTGGTGGGGACGGCTGTATCGACGCCGGAGACGACTGAAGTCGTCACTACGAGCGGTGTTCCCTACATCCGCGTGGTGGACAGTCGGGCAGCGCTGGCGCTGCTGGCCGCAGCTTTCTACGGCTTCCCCAGCCGGCAGATGCGCGTCGTCGGCGTCACCGGCACCGACGGCAAGACGACCACCAGCAACCTGCTCTATCACCTGCTGGGCGCGGCCGGCCTACACCCCGGCATGATCAGCACCGTCGGCGCGCGCATCGGCCGGGATGAGCTGGACACAGGGCTGCACGTCACCACGCCCGACGCGCCCGACGTGCAGCGCTATCTGGCGCAGATGGTCTCCGCGGACTGCCAGGCGGCCGTCCTCGAGGCCACGTCGCACGGCCTGCACCAGGGCCGCGTGGCCGCGGTCGATTTCGACGTGGCCGTGGTGACCAACGTCACCCATGAGCATTTAGATTATCACGGGACGTGGGAAGCTTACCTGGGGGCGAAAGCCTTGCTGTTTCACAACCTGAAATCTTCAGCTTACAAGCCCGTTGTTGGCGTGGGTGCGGATGTCCGGCTGGTAGCCGGACCTACGGATGTGCTGAAAGATAAGCAGCCGAAGGCGGCGGTGTTGAACGCCGACGACGCCTCTTACCCACACCTGCGCGCCATCCCGGCTGACTGGACCCTCAGCTATGGGCTGGATGACGCGGCGGCCGACGTGCGGGCGACGGATATCGTGTACCAAGCAGCGCGCACAACCTTTACTGCCACGACGCCGTCTGGGCTGGCCCGGATCGATCTGCCCCTGCCGGGGCGCTTCAACGTTTACAACGCGCTGGCCGCGCTCAGCGCGGGGCTGGCGCTGGGGCTGCCGCTGGACAGGCTGGCCGCGGCCGTGGCCACCATGCCCGGCGTGGACGGCCGCATGGAGCGCATCGAGCGCGGCCAGGACTTCGTGGCGATCGTCGACTTCGCCCACACCCCCATCTCCCTGCAGCGCGCGCTGGAGGCGGTGCGCCCCATGACGTCGGGCCGGGTCATTGCGGTCTTTGGCAGCGCAGGCCTGCGCGATGGCCAGAAGCGCGGGCTGATGGCCGAGACCGCCCTCCGTCTGGCCGACCTGACGATTCTGACGGCCGAGGATCCGCGCACAGAATCGCTGGACATGATCCTGGAACAGATGGCTGAGGGAGCGCGGCGGGCCGGCGGCGTCGAGGGCCGCAACTTCCTGCGCATCCCCGACCGCACAGCCGCCATCGTGGCCGCCGTCGAGCTGGCCCAGCCAGGGGACGTGGTGATCGCTTGCGGCAAGGGCCACGAGCAGTCCATGTGCTTCGGCCAGATCGAGCACCCCTGGCGCGACCAGACGGTGCTGGCTTGGGCGTTGGAGCAGCGCTTGGGTCGGACCGCTGCGCCGGCCCCGTTCTGGCTGCCGACGGCAGAGCCGCCCTTTGACATCCAATCCGCTTGACACTACAATCGCAGCATGAACTCCGACTACCGTGATCGCATCAGCATTGCCGTTTGGGGGGTGGCCATCACCCTGGCGACCAGCGCGCTGGTCAGCCTGCCGGGCCGCGGCGCGAGTGTGGCGCTGGGCGAACGCAGCCTGACCCTGCCCATCGCTGCGGTCAACCTGCTGCCGCTGCTGCTGGCGCTGCTGGCCGGCTCCGGCGCGCAGGCTGTCGTCCAGGCCCATCCGCTGGCGCGCCAGGGCAGGCTGCGCTTGTTGCTGCGCTTCTGGGCTCTGCCAGTAGCCGTCACGCTGATTGCCGCCATTTTGCTGCCGCGGGCGCCGTCTCCGCCGTACTGGGCGGCCCTCCTGCTGGCGATGGTCGTGCTGTTGAGCGTTGTCTTGGTGGCGCTCTACTTCAGCCTGGACTCACAGGCTACCGGCTATCGCCGTGCGCGGGCCGTGCTGAACCTGGTCTGCTATGCCGTGGCGCTGGTGCTGTTCCTGGTCATTCCCAGCACGTGGCCGGCCGCAGGTCGGGCAATTGTTCTGGGCGGCGTTGCCATGCTGCTGGCATTGGAGCTGCTGCGCGGCACACAGGCGCGCGCGCCGCTGGTCGCGCTCTACGCCTTCATCGTCGGCGCCGTAGTGGCGCAGGTCGCCTTCGGCCTGTTGTTGACCGGCCTCAGTTCCATCAGCGCCAGCCTGCTGCTGCTGCTGCTGTTCTACCTGCTGGTCAGCCTGACCGCGCAGACCCTGCTCGGGCGGATCACCCGCCGCGTCGCGCTGGAGTTCGTCGCCGTCGGCCTTGCCGGCCTCGCCCTCATCCTCGTCCTCTCTCCCTGATCAACGGTCAATGGTCAATGTCCAATTGTCAATTGCCATCGCAGCAGTCGGGTATGGCCATCGACAATTGACAATTGACTATTGACCATTGACAATTGACCATTGCCATGCCCACCATCCACTATACAGTCTCCATGCCCCAGCCGCAGACCCACCTGTTCGAGGTCGAGGTTGCAGTCAGCGGTTTCGATCAAGTCAGCTATGACTTCGTCATGCCCTCGTGGACGCCAGGCTCCTACCTGATCCGCGAGTTCGCCCGCCACGTGCAGGAGTTCCAGGCCTTGGACGCAGCCAGCCAGCAGCCGCTGTCCTGGGTCAAGCACAGCAAGAACACGTGGCGAGTACCTGCGCCAGCCGGTCATAACGTCATCCTGCGCTACAAGGTCTACGCCTACGAGCTGACCGTGCGCACCAGCCACCTGGACACCAGCCACGGCTACTTCAACGGCGCCAATCTGTTCGTCTACCTGGCCGGCCAACGCGGGCATCCCGTGACGCTGAGCATCGCCGTGCCCTACGCCGACTGGAAGGTGGCCACCGGCCTGCCGCGCCTGCCAGTCACCCTGGCCGCGGGCAACGGCGCGGGCAACGGCAGCCACGAGCCTGAGCACGAGGGTTTCGATACGTTCCTACTCAACCCGCGCCATCATTTTCAGGCCGACGACTACGACCACCTGATCGACTGCCCGGTGGAGTGCAGCAATCACCGTCTGCTCACTTTCGACGTGGACGGCGTCCAGCACCAGATCGCGCTGTGGGGCCATGGCAACGAGGACCCGGAGCGGCTGCGCAACGATACGCAGGCCGTGGTGCAGGCGGCGCGCGACATCTTCGGCGGGCTGCCCTACGACTACTATCTCTTTATCTTGCACCTGACCGACAGCGGCAGCGGCGGGCTGGAACATCGCAACTCCAGCAGCAACGCCGTTCCCCGTTGGAGTTTCCGCAAGCCGGCCGATTATGAAAAAATCATCGGCCTGCTGGCCCACGAGTTCTTCCACGTTTGGACCGTCAAGCGCATCACGCCGGCCAGCTTCCGCGACTTCGAGTATCGCTGGGAGACCTACACCCGCCTGCTGTGGGTGATGGAGGGCTTCACCACCTACTACACACCGCTGGTGTTGCGCCGCGCAGGCCTGCTGACGCCGGAGCGCACGCTGGAGAGCTACGGCGAGCAGATCCTCAAGCTGGCGCAGACGCCGGGACGCCACCTGCAGAGCGCCGAGGCCGCCAGCTTCGACGCCTGGATCAAGCTCTACCGGCCTGACGAGAACACGCCCAACACGTCAGTCTCCTACTATCTCAAGGGCAGCCTGATCGCCCTGCTCCTGGACCTGGAGCTCCGCAGCCGCACTGCTCACTCTGGTTTCGATACGTCCCTACTCAACCAGCGCTCGTTGGACGACGTGCTGGTGACGACCTATCGCGACTACACGCTGCACGGTGAGGGCGTGCCGGACGATGCGTTCCAGAGCATCTGCGAGCAGGTGGCCGGCGGCAGCTTGCAGCCCTTCTTCGACGACTACGTGCGCGGCGTGGCCGAGCTGCCCTTCGAGGACTACCTGGCCCGGGCCGGGCTGGGGCTGAGCTACGGCTGGAAGGGCGCCGACGACGAGCGGCGGGCTGGGCTGGGGGTGCGGGTCAGGCAGAAGGAGGGCCGCGCGCTGGTTGAGGCAGTCTTCGCCGACGGTCCGGCTTACAACGCCGACCTGAGCGTGGGCGACGAGATCGTGGCGCTGGACGGCTACCGGATCAGCGAGGGCACGCTGGACGAGCGCCTGGCCGACCGCCAGCCGGGCGACCGCGTGACGCTGACGCTGTTCCGCCGCGACGAGCTGCGCGAGGTGACCCTGGTGCTGGGGCAGCGGCCCTACAACAAAGTGGAGATCACGCCCCGGCCCGACCCCACGCCGGAGCAGCGCGCGCTGTATGAGGCATGGCTGGGCGCGGGGTGGCCGGAGTGAGTACCACAGCGGATCAAGAACAGCGGATAGGAGTGTGTGTTTATGTCAGATACCAGCGGTTACCAGCCAACTATCGATGCGTTGGCCGCACATCCGTCAATGGAAACGGACGGGCACGGTCGGAGACCGGCCCAAGCGGCTATTGTAAGGTCAGGTCCAGAGGTGCGCATCCAGCACCCGGAGTGGAGCAAGAACGCGGCCATCTACCAGATCAACACGCGGCAGTTCACGCCGGAGGGCACGTTTCGCGCGGCCGAGGCGCATCTGTCGCGGCTGAAGGAGCTGGGCGTGGATATACTCTGGCTGATGCCGGTGCATCCCATCGGCGAGCAGAACCGCAAGGGCAGCCTGGGCAGCCCCTACGCGGTCAAGGACTACTACGCTGTCAACCCGGAGTTCGGCGCGCTGGTCGACCTGAAGCGCTTCGTGCAGGCCGCGCACAGCCTGGGCCTGCGCGTCATTCTGGACTGGGTGGCCAACCACACAGCCTGGGACAATGTCCTGGTGCAGGAGCATCCTGAGTGGTATGCGCGCGACTGGAAGGGGGACTTCCGGCCAACGCCCTGGTGGGACTGGCCCGACATCATCGACCTGAACTACGATCTGCCCGCCGTGCGCCAGTATATGACGGAAGCACTGTGCTGGTGGGTAAAGGAGGTGGATGTGGACGGCTTTCGCTGCGACGTGGCCGGCTTCGTGCCCACCGACTTCTGGAACACGGCCCGCCAGGCGCTGGACGCGATCAAGCCGGTCTTCATGCTGGCCGAGTGGGAGAACCGGGACCTGCACGCCGCGGCCTTTGACATGACCTACGGCTGGAGCTGGAACGAGGCCATGCATCGCCTCGCCAACGGCCACGTCGACGTCTTTGCCCTGCACGTCTACTATTCCTGGAACGAGAAGGCTTATCCGCGCGACATCATGCGCATGCTCTTTGTCAGCAACCACGACCACAACGCCTGGGAGGGCACCGAGTTCGAGAAGTTCGGCGACGCGCTGGACGCGGCCATCGTGCTGTCGGTGGTGAGCGAGGGCATGCCGCTGATCTATAACGGCCAGGAGGCCGGCAACGACCGCCGGCTGGCCTTCTTCGAGAAGGACCCCATCGAGTGGCGCGAGCACCCGCAGGGCGAGCTGTACCGCCGGCTCCTGTCTTTGAAGAAAGCCAATACGGCCCTGTGGAACGCGGCCTGGGGCGCGCGCATGGTTCACGTGCCCAACAGCGCGCAGAGCCAGATCTTCAGCTTCGTGCGCGCCAACGAGCGGGACAAGGTCTTCGCGGTCTTCAATTTTTCGGCCCAGCCCGTCACGGTCAGCTTCGAAGAGAGCCTGTATCACGGCAGCTACACGGACTATTTTGTCCAGACACAGGTGCAGTTGGATGCGGCGACGAAGCTGGAAATGGCCCCCTGGAGCTATCGGGTGTTTGTGCGGTGACCATCCCTCCCTGCTTCAACATCGGCGTCGCCTGCACCGACGCACACCTGGATACGCCCGCGGCCGAGCGCGTCGCCATGGTGGTGGAGGACGAGACGCTGGGCGTGGCGCAGCTCACCTATCGTGAGCTGGCCGACCTGACTAGCCGCTTCGCGCAGGCGCTGCGCGCGCTGGGCGTGGACGCAGGCGAGCGGGTGCTGATCCGCCTGCCCAACCATATCGCCTACCCGGTGGTCTTCCTGGGGGCGATCAAGCGGGGCGCGATTCCTGTCCCGACCTCGATCCTGCTGACGGCCGAGGAGGTGGGCTGGTTGCTGGACGACGCGGGCGCGGCCGTGCTGGTGACGGACGAGGCGTCGTGGGCGGACATGGGCGACCCGCTCTGCCACGCCTGCGGCTTGCGGCATGTGGTGCTGGTCAGCGGGGATGCGGGCACAGCCACCGAGGCCGCCCATACGTCTGGACTCCACATCCACAACCTCACCGCCCTCCTCGCCGCCATCGACCACTGTGACCCGCCCCACCCGACGCGCGCCGACGACCCGGCCTACCTGGTCTACACCTCCGGCACCAGCGGCTATCCGAAGGGGGTGCTGCACGCCCAACGCGCGCTGCTGGGCCGCCGGCCGGCCATGCAGCATTGGTTCGACTTCCACGGCGACGACCGCGTGCTGCACGCCGGCAAGCTCAACTGGACATACGTGCTGGGCACGGCCATGATGGATCCCCTCTACCTGGGCCAGACCGCTATCGTCACCGAAGGGCCGGCCGACGCGACGCAGTGGATCCCGCGCATCGCCCGCCAGCGCGCCACCATCTTCATCGGCGTGCCCACCATCTACCGCCAAATCCTGCAGAAAACCAACTACACCGCCGCTGACGCGCCCACCTTGCGCCACTGCATGTGCGCGGGCGAGCACCTGTCCGACGAGGTGTTGCACGGCTGGCGGGCGCGCTTTGGCCAGGAGATCTACGAGGCCATCGGCATGTCCGAGTGCTCCTATTACATCTCGCAGCGCCAGGGGCTGCCGGTGCGGCCCGGCTCGGTGGGCATGCCGCAGCCGGGGCGCAGCGTCAAGCTGCTGGGCGATGAACTGCGCGAAGTTGGCGTGGAGGAGGAGGGGCAGATTGCCATCGGAGAAGATGATCCGGGGCTGTTTCTGCGCTATTGGAATCAGCCCGAGGAGACGGCCACACTGCGCCGCGGCGGTTGGTTCCTGACCGGCGACTACGCACGCCGCGACGCGGACGGCTATTTCTGGTTCATGGGCCGCAAGGACGACATCATCAAGAGCTTCGGCTACCGCGTTTCCCCCTTCGAGGTGGAGCGGGTGCTGAAAGACCACCCGGCCGTGGCCGACTGCGCGGTGGTGGGCGAGGCCGTCGGGCCAGACAAGACCATTGTGGCCGCCTACGTGCTGCCTGCGCCGGGCCAGCCGATCGACGCCGCGGCGATCATGGCCTACGCCGCCCGGCACCTGGCCAGCTACAAGTGTCCGCGTGCCGTCCACGTCGTCGCCGACCTGCCACGCACAGCCAACGGCAAGGTGCTGCGTCGCGCGCTGCGCTAGTCAGTGGGGGCAAACACACGCACGTCCTGGCGGGGATATGGCACGACGATGCCGTGCGCCACGAACGCATCGCGCACCATCTGGTACAGCTCGCTGCGGGCGCGGAACCAGTCGTTGAACTCGGCCACGTAGCCAAAAGCCATCAACTGCACGCTGTGGGGGTCCATGGCGGTGACCAGGACGGCCGGCGCCGGCTCTTCGATGATCAGCGGGTGGCTGCGAATGGTCTCCAGCAACACACGCTCCACCAGCGGGATGTCTGAATCGTAGGCGACGCTGACGTCCAGACGGGCGCGCATGATGCGGTCTGAGTAGGTCAGCGCCAGCACCGACTTGGTCATCAGGTCTTTGTTGGGCACCACAATCTCGGTATTGTCGGGAGTCTGAAGCACGGTCGCGCGCATGTAGACCTTGGTCACCGCGCCCCTGGTCCCATCCACCTCGATCACATCGCCCGGCCGCACGATACGCTCGAAGACCAGTACGATGCCGCTGACGAAATTGGCGATCAACTCTTGCAGGCCAAAGCCAATGCCGACCGCCAGCGCGCCGCCGATCCAGGCCAGCGCGCCCAGCTCGACGCCCAAAATGCCCATCCCGACCAGCGCGCCCAGGCCGACCACGCCATAACGCACCACGTTGCTGACCGTGTTGGCCACGTCCGCCTCCACCTCGCCGGCCACCAGCACATTGATCATGACCTTGCGCACGGCGCCGCCCAAGATCAGCGCCAGCAGCAGCACGATGGCAGCGTCCAACAGGTTGCCGAGGGTGATGGTCCAGTCTCCCAGGCGCAGCAAGGAGATCTCGCCCAGACCCAGCGTGGAGAACAAAATGCTGCGGATGATCAGCAGAATCAAGATCCAAACCACAGGCCGCAGCAGCTCGGAGGCAAAGCGCTCCGATTGGTCTTTGGGTAGCGCGGCCAGCACGACGCGCACCAACAGCCGATACACCAACAACAACCAGAAGATCGGCTTGAGCGCTTCGATCAACCCGCCAGGCCAGCCGTTCAGGTCCAGCCAGTACACGGCGCGGTAGGTGAGCAGCAGCAGCAGGACGGGGAAAAAGATGAAGTCAACCGCCTGCAAGCCCCGCACGAGGCGCCTACGCAGGCTGGCCGGCGCCGGCGACGCGCTCGCGGCATCCTCAGGTTCGGAACGGTCGGGATGGTATGGCTCGGCAGCCAGCTTGAGCGTCCGGTGCAACATGCGGGAGGCAACCCAGGTCAACACCAAGACGCCCAGAATGATCAGCAACTGGCGCTGGACCGATGGCCGCTGCAGCATGATGGCCAGCAACGTCACCTGCTCGCCCAAACGATCGAACAAAACAGAAAAATCGACCATCATGAACCTCCTCCAGCCGGTGTGGGCGTGACGCCGTTCTCTGGCGGCGCGGGGGTTACGTCGCTGGCCGGCTGGGGCGCGACGGGTGTGGGCGTGGCGCTGGGTTGCGGCGTTGGATCGGGCGTAGGCACGGTGATGCCGTAGCGGCCGGCCTCCAGGCTGAGCGCCTCGTACATCTGCCTGACTGCATCGGCCGGCGCCACACCCTCTTGCAGCACCTGGCGATAGGCGACATCGCCCAGATCGAAAACGGTGGCCACCCACGGCTCGTTCTCGAACAGCGTGGCCGTTTGCAGTTGCACCGCCATGCGCGTCACGTCGGAATAGGTGCCGATCAGCACGGCGCTGTTGGCCGGCAGCAGCCCCAGTTGGCGCAGCAGATCATCCTGGGCGGGGACGCTGGCCGCATAGTTCAGAAAACGAGCGGCCAGCGGCCGCTGATCCTCGGCCAGCGCCGCCGCCGCCATCACGCCCTCGAACACAGCAAAGGGCCGGCCTGGCCCGGTCGGCCCCAGCGGCAGCAAGGCCACGCGCAGGTCGCCATCGCCGATCTCCGCCTGCAACTCGTCGTAGTCCACCGACGGGCCGACAAAGTAGGCGCTGCGGCGCTCGACAAACAACTGCCGGCTTTCGCTGCGCGCGGGCGTTGTGCGGATGCCGAAGCGCTGCTGCGACTCCTGCAGCCAGGTCAACCAGGCAGTGAAGGCCGTCGGCGACAGCACGAACTGACCGTCGTCGCCGAACAGCCGGCCGCCAAACGCGCCGACGCCCCAAAAGCCCCAGGCGAACGAGCCATCCAGCAGCACCGGCGCGCCGGCCTGGGCCTGGGCGCGCAGATCAGCCAGCGTGCCGGCCGCATCGCCCGCCAGCGCCCGATTCTGGAACAGCACTTGTAGATCAGCCGCCACCGGCGCGCCGTACAGGACGTCGCCCACGCGCATGGCCTCCAAGGCGATGGGACGCATCTGCCGCACCAAGGCGGGATCCATCAGGTCGCCTACAGGGCCAATCGCCTGGGCGGCCAGCAGTCGAGGCAGGTGCTGGTGGGAAAGAAGGTAAAGATCGGCTGCGGGCAGGGCTACGTCCCCGGCGGCGAAATCATCGATCCCCGCGGCCAGCGTACCCCGAATAGCCACGGTGATGTCGGGGCAGACCTTGGCGAAGCCGTCGGCCAGCGTGCGCAGAATCGCGAGCTGCTCGCCCGCGCCCAGGGCCAGAATCGTCAACTGGCCGCGCTCGGTGCAGGCCCCGGCCGTATAGTGGCCGCTGGGAAAGCCAAAGTCCTGGATCAGCGTCGCCTGGGCGGCAGCCGCCGCCTCGGTGG
>Ga0209573_1001935_pt1 | contig 28775 bp, 27 predicted proteins | sample TNRBio252014_DNA_FD_185870 | JGI IMG/M metagenome (GOLD analysis project Ga0209573, IMG submission 185870) | Wastewater treatment Type I Accumulibacter community from EBPR Bioreactor in Madison, WI, USA - TNR Reactor_6/25/2014_ DNA (SPAdes)... | ecosystem: Engineered > Bioreactor > EBPR >...
TCACCAGAAGGCTTCTGCCGAGGCCCCATAGCTATTGCCGAAAACAACCTCTACGCAACTGAGCAAAACGGCCGCCTCATCAGCGCCAACCTACCAAACGGCACCCTAATCAAAGAATTTGACTTCAGAGAAACCATCCGCAACCCCCTAACAATATCTGGCGACTTACTAATATTGTCAACAACTACTAAAAAGGTTTACGCAATTGAAATTTCAAAATTTTAACAATAAAATCAGGATATCACAAATTTTATATTCAAAAATTATAAAAATATAAATTTCTTCTGGTGATAATTACAATTTTTACTAAATTTCATAATTTCTGCAATTTAAGTGCTATTTTCATTCTTACGATTTTATCTAGACTGACGAATCGCGCCCTACTATAATATTTTCTCTTGCATCATTTATGAAAATTTTTGTCAGGTGTGGATGAGTCAAGCTATGGTTAGCGTTGGTAAAACCCCCATAAATACTTTGCATTTCTTGCCAACCTAGCTTCCATACTTCCGTGTTCTTAAATACCCATGAAAATTTTCTTTCGGATTCATGAAGCCCCGCATTTAAATTAAAGGTAGCTTTCGCCCCATGACGACGCAAAATATTAATGACTTGGATATCCGTAGTTACTCCATCATCCCAACATTGAACAATTTTCATTTTTTTACGATTGGTATTCATAACAAAACTTAGTCAAATAATAAACCATCTAATTGATTTTTGAATTCGCCTATAAATTGAACTTCTGGGTAAATCATAATGTTAAATTTTTCTTTGACAGCTGCTTGAGAAATTTTCATTAAATGAATCACATCCGCTGATTTAGCGTTGCTGGCATTTATAACAAAATTGGCATGTTCTTCAAATATTCTGGCACCGCCAATTGTAGTCCCTTTTAAACCTGCATCTTGAATTAATTTGCCAGAGGGTATCCCCGCCGTATAGTTATTCTTAAATACACAACCTGCTGAAAAAATTTTATCCTGTTTTTTAGAATTTCGATCATCAATATTTTTTTGGGAAATCTTCAAGATCTCTTCTGTCTTACCAGCTACAAATTGAAGTTTGGCTCTCGTAACAAATAACTTTTTATTTTGAAAAACACTTCGCTTATATTCAAACTCCATCTGTTCGTTTGTAAAAATTTGAATTTCATTTTGATTGTTTACAGTTTCCGCCCAAGTAACTATTTTTGAAAACTCACTGCCATAAGCTCTTGCATTCATCCAAATAGCCCCGCCTAAACTTCCTGGCAACCCTCCTGCGAATTCTAAACCTGACAATTGATTTTGTGCTGCCCAAAAAACTAACATTTGTACATCGCAACCAGCCCCACACTCCACGATAAGTTCATTCGATTCTCTATGAATGCTATTCATTTGCGAAGTGACAATCAATAAACCGCGAATACCATAATCAGAAATTAAAACATTAGAACCACCACCTAAAAATGTTATTGGTAATTTTTGACCTTGTGCCCATCGAATCGTTTCAATTAACTCGCTTGCATTTTTTGGCCAAGCGATAATATCTGCCGGACCACCAATTCTAAAAGTGGTGATAGGTGCTGTAATATAATTGTATTGAAACTGACAAGGTGGGTGATTCATTTATAAGTCTTTTTCTGCCGCTTGAAGCAGCAAATAGTTTTCGTCGCCATCAGAAGGAAAATGTGCAAACCCTAATTTTAAAGTTAAAGGAAACTCTTTAGGTAATTGTTGCTTCGCTTTTACATCTTCTAATATTTTTTCAAGAGAATTTTTTAATTGAAAAGCTTCGTCTTTAGTAGTGAATGGTAAAAATACCACAAATTGACTACCCTCATACCGACAAGGCACATCACTTCTCCTCAGAACTAATTTCAATTCTAAACCAAATTGCTGAAGAACTTGATTTCCTTTTTCAAAATCGTATTTATGATTAATTTCATTTAGATTTTGAATTTTAATAAGAATAATAGAGTAACCAATATTTAAGGCGTTTTTGCCACTTGGGCTCGTAATGAAAATATTTCTTGGCATAGCCTTCTTAGTAAAATCATAAGAAACAAGTTTGTTTTGCATAACTTCTTGAATCAAATATCTGTTTTGATCCATCATGGCCCATAAATAATCTTTTGTGTAAAGCTTGGAAATTTTATCAATATGCAAATCAACAGGTTTAACCAAACTTTGAAAAGTCTTTGAAGCCATTTCTATCATTATTTTTAAGAATTCAATTTCAGAAGCATTTAAACTGATTTCTTTTTGGTTGCGCATGCTAAATAATAAAATACCCGCAAAATGACTTTGGTTTTTTACAGAAATCAAATATTGAAATGATAAAACTACTTTTTGTTCCGCTTCAATTAAATTATATATTGGAATTGAAGATACTAGATTAGCACCTTCAAATTTACGAATCACAGAAAGCAACCCTCCGTTGCCAGGTATTTTTTGTGGTACATTTTGATTTACAGAATAGCGATCAATACATTCATAAAACGGGTAAGACGCATTAGGCGCAAGAAAAAACGCTGCATTTTCTGGCATAAAATAACCGACAAAATTACGGATCAATGTGCGCGAAACATCAAAAACCGTGTGACAATGCTCAAGCTGGGTCACGAAATCAGAGATTATCGAAAGATCAAAATTGTCAGTACTCATTTACATTGCCAAAACTTTATCTAAACCTGTAATAGTTATAATTTCCTTAATTTTATCATTCAATGCAACTATTTTTAACTTAAAACCTTTTTGATTTACTAGGTCTTGCAATAATAACAATGAACCTATTGCAGCACTTACAAATACCGTCACCCCTGCAATATTCAGATTAATATTTTGAGGTTGTTTTAAAAACATTTCCTTAATTTCTTTTTCAAAAGTTTGCGCCGTACTCCCGTTTAATTCACCAATAATAGTAATCAATATTGCAGGGTCATTAGCATCACACTTATAATCACTAATGATTTGAATTTTATTTTCCATTGAGAGTTCCTTTGTTTGGCAATATAACCCGCGCAACTTCCGAATACAGACTATGAAGATTAACTGGTTTTCTAAAAGTATTCGAGATATTATATCTATCTTTTTGCTCCCATGCAAGAGCTGCATAACCACTTGATACAACAATTATAGGTACCGTTTTATTTATAGCTCTGATTTCATCTAAAAATGAAAGTTTTGTTGTTCCAGGCATCGAAATATCAGTAATGAATACTTCAAATTTATTGTTTGTAATTTGACTTATAGCCTCGTCTTTTGAGTTAGCCAAGATAATATTTGAAAAACCATAAAACTCCAAATACCTTTTAATTGAATTGGTAACTTCTATTTGATCATCAATCACTAAAATTTTAGCGTCATTGGTTTTCCTAAAATCAGTAATATAGTTTTTCTTTATGCACTCGATGAAAAAATTAACAATTTCAGGGTCAAAATGAGAACCCGCGTCTTGTTTTAATACATCTAATGCATCTTTAAACCCGTAGCTATCCGTATGAGGCCCACCTAATGAAAGTAACACAAAAGCTTCCACTACTGCTAATAATCGCGATAAATAAGGTATACTGTTTTTATCTTTGCCATTAGGGTAGCCCGAACCATCGCAATATTCGTGATGATTTTGTAAAATTTCGATTTCATCATCAAAAAATGAAATTCGCTTGAGCTTCGTCATATTTTCATTTAATGCTTCCGCCAAAACCAGTTTTTGGTCAGCTGACAATGGCCCAGTCTTATTTAATAGTTCTTTAGAAACCGCTAAATGTTCGAATCTTCTCAGTTTTACTGCATTTATGATACAAGTTTCATCATATTTTCTAATCTTTAATAATGGGCATAACTTTCGCAATATCTCTATCATTAACTCTGTATGGCCATTGATAACATTACCCGAAATTTCAAACTCATTTAAAATCTCATACAATACATTGGTTAAGACAATCTTGATCGATGACCTAACTTCCGATATATTTAAAATTGATTTTTGAGCATTATCTACAACGCTACTTTCTGATATTATTTTATAACGATTTTTACCGCCCGCTTTAGCATTTAACAAGGCAACATCGGCGTACTCAGTAAGATGCAAAGCATCCGTCTGTGGCGTTTCAAAAACAGCCCCACCTATACTAATGCCAATAAGTAATTCATTGCCATCTTTTAAATGAAAAGTATGCAGATTGTTAAAAATTCTTTTGCAAATAATATCGCATGCAAATACATCCGCATTGGGTAGCAATACCATAAACTCATCACCGCCAGAACGAAAACATGTATCTGTATCGCGAACACATTTAGCTAATAACTGACTAATAAAAATTAATACTTCATCCCCTGCATTATGACCAAATTTATCATTAATACCCTTAAAATCATCCAAATCAATCAAAAGCAAACTTAAAGCTCCACCATAACGAGCATGACGGTGCATCTCGCTTTGTAAGGATTCTAAACCATAACGCCGATTGTATATATTGGTAAGCGGGTCTTTGATGGATAACTCAGTGAGCTGAAGATTTTTTTGATGAAGCTGTTTGCCCCTTTTAAAAAGCTCTATCAACAAATTAATGCGGCAATGTAACTCCTCATGATCATAGGGCTTGACAATATAGTCAAAGGCACCTTTTTTAAGTCCTTCATTGACATCCTTTTGCTGAATTCGATTGCCTGATAAAAATAAAATTGGTACATCCATCGCATTTGGGTTTTCTCTAATTTTACCAAATAATTCAAACCCATTTAATACTGGCATTTCGACATCTAAAATAATTAAGCTAAAGGAGTGATGTTTGATAAGCTCTAAGGCTTCTAACGAAGAAAGAGTTTGCTTTACTGCAAACCCCATCTTTTTTAAATCTGAATGCAGAATCATTAGATTATCTGCATTATCATCGACAATTAATATCAATTCTTCATTGGTGGTCTTCATCCGATTTCCCACTGGCTAGGGTTTCAAAAATGGCATCTGGCGTCGTAGTCACATATTCTCGTAAATTAGTCACAAAAGTTACCTTTTGATTCAAAATATCGACATTCACTACTTCGCCTTCACCATTTTTGGTTTTAACCAATTGACCGCGAGAAGGCAAACTTTTTCTTAATTCTTGATACAAGCTATCTTCATATTGCAAACAACACATTAATTTACCACATTGACCTGAAACTTTGTTTTGTTCAGATGAGCCCTTCTGAAGTAATGCCATTTTAACATTCACATCAGGGTAATCTTTTAACCAAGTTGAGCAACACAAAGTTAAACCACATTTACCAAAACCACCAAATAATTTGGCATTATCTCTGAAACCAATTTGGCGCATTTCAATTCGCGTATGTAATGTTGCTGCTAAAGCCTTAACCAAATTTCTAAAATCGACACGGCCATTAGAAGTAAAATAATAAATAACTCGCTCTCCACCTAAAATAAATTCAACATCCTGAATTTTCATTTCTAAGCCATGTTCTTTTACGAGTGCCGTGGCGCTAAACTTTAATTCGCGCTCCTTACCATCACGCAACATAGCTTGTTTAGATCTTTCTGTAATCCGAGAATGCCTCAATACTTTGCCAAATACTGAACCCTTAAAATTTTCTGCAGGTATGGGCGCAGTTAAAGCTTTACCTAATTCTGTGCCTCGCTCAGACTTTAAATAAAGACTATCGCCTTTTTTTATGCTATTATCATAAGTTGAAAAATACTCGGTATACACCATTTTGCCAAAATGAACAGGCACTACACATAAATCTTTTTTGCGCTTATCTTGACTCAACTCTTCGTTTTCTTCTATTTGATCCATAAACCTTATTTCATTTGTAAAAATTGACTATTCCAAGTTTTTGATATCGCCATACAAAAAGAGTAAGACAATATTCCAATATGCCCATTTGCCTGAAGATTTCGGGTATACCTCTCTATCAAATCCATTATATTCAAAATTACCTTAGAATCTATTAGTAAACTATCATAGTTCTTTAAACCCCATGTTTTACATTCCATCGCCCGCTTGGGGTTATCTACAACGAATTCACGAAAGTATAAGGCGGCAATCTCTAAAAACGCTAAAAAACCTGACCTTTGTTGCAGATTTTTTGTTGTGCCTTCACCCACTTGATTCATATACAACTCTAAAGTGTGTAATAAATCATCAAATTGAGAAGGCGAACCTATCTTTAAAAAAGAATTTAGGCCATCGAAAACTTTCTCAAAATGATGGTCTATCAAATATACAGCACGCCCTGGCTTACCATAACTTAAATATATGGCAGAATTACGAACCTCCTCCGCAGGCTTCTCCGTTTTACCATGATAATGAAGCGATAAAATTGTCGAAACCAAATTCAACTCTAATGGCTTAAAAAACAAATGTTGACAACGACTCAAAATGGTTGGCAAAATTGCATTTTTATGGGAAGAAACCAAAATAAAAATCACATTTTGTGGGGGCTCTTCTAAAGTTTTTAAAAATCGATTCGATGCAAAGTCATTCATACATTCTGCCTGATCTATTATATAAACTTTTTTGCCATCTTTTTTTTCAGCTAACATGCGACAGCTTTGATTAATTTCTTCTATTTGGGCTACCGATATTTCACTTTTTCCTTCCTCTAATTTTAACACAAAATAATCCGGGTGATTTCCATTCTCTACACGATCAAAGGTTCTTTTCATCTCAGAAGCAGATTCGTTCATAGATAAAATTTGCTTAGCAAATGCTTTCGCTAATTTAAATTTACCAATCCCCTCCTCACCCCAAAACAATAAACCATGGGGCGTTTTTTGAGAAGTAACCAATTGCCTCAATCGGATGATCTCTTCTTCGTGACCTACAATATTTTCATACGGATTCATAAACACAACCAAATTTTTTGACTCTAAGTCCCTAATTGTAACCGAATAAAACTCTATAGCAAAAGTTGTTTTACAGTTGACTAAGGTACAATTAAAAGCAATCGACTGTAAGTCATAGCTAAATAATTATAAAAACAAGACTACCATCATTGTTTTTAAATAATGGCAATTGACTATATTTATTTGAAATAAACGAACTTTAGCTAGCTGTTTTCATTAAGAAAACTATATGAATTAAGAAACACTTGCGTAATTGCAAGCAACCCTCACAATATAAGGGATAAATACACCTATTATTTTTAGCCTTAAAAATAGGAATTAACAACATTCATAATTGCTTTGTGAACTTCAAGCACTGTCAATTCACCATTGATGGGTATGATGTCAGATTCTTCAGCAGCTTGGGCAATAAAACCGCTTCTAACTTTTTCTTTAAATTCTAAACTTTTTAGCTCCATGCGATCTCTTTCAACATCTAATCTTTTCTCAGCAAGTTCCAAGGGTAGATTGATGATAAAAGTTTTTGTTGGCAAAAAATCTTTTACGCTAGCATTTATAACTGTTTTCACAAAATCTAATGGTAACCCACCGCCGTAAGCCTGATAGGCTATAGTAGAAGTAAAAAAACGATCCGAAACAATTACATCGCCGGCAAGTCTTTTAGGGCGCAACACTTCTTCTATTAATTGCATACGAGAAGCTGTATATAAAAAAAGCTCTGTTTTAGCACTCATCAAATCATTGTCTTTATTTAGAATAATCTTTCGAATTTGTTCTGATATAGAAGTACCACCAGGGTCTCTTACTGTAGTAACATTAAAACCCTTTGAAATAAGAGCCTCTGATAATAATTTGGTTTGCGTTGATTTGCCACAACCATCTATTCCATCAATTACAAAAAAAGGTGCTTTGAATTCTGTCATTTGATTCCTGTTGATAAAGGTTCATTTTGAAAATTAAAAACCTGAGTAGTAGCTTCGATCAATTTTTGCTTAACTGTTGTAATACTAATATCTTCTTTACTATTTAAAACCTTTTTTAGAGTCGTCACGCCATTTTCCTTTAAACCACAAGGCACAATATATTTAAAAAAAGATAAATCCGTATTAATATTAAAACCAATACCGTGATAAGAAATCCAATGCTTAAACCCTACACCTATCGCACAAATTTTATCGCCCCCTACCCAAACCCCAGAATTTACAGAGCTACGATGAGAGTCTACACCAAATTCTTTTAGACATTTAATGACAACTTCTTCTAAATTATTAATAAACAAATGAATATCTTTTTTTAATAGGTTTAGATCAAAAATAAAATAAGCTGTTATTTGACCTGGCCCATGATAAGTTATGTCGCCTCCGCGATCCACATTTTCTAAGGCAATATTCTTTTCCGAATAAAATTCTTCTGGATATAAAAGAGAAGCAGATTCAAAATTTCGACCTTTCGTTAAAACAGAATCATGCTCACAAAATACTAAATGAAAGGGCGTTGCCGTAGAGTTTTTGACTTTTTCTCTAAGGCTCATTTGATAGGCAAAAGCTTCTTTATAACCCACTCGATTTAATTCATGAACAACCAACTGATTTCTCATAAAGAACCGACCAAAATTTGCCTTTAAACACTTCAATTAAGATTTTGTAAACAAACACCGTTTTGCCAATGCTCCTATTATATATCGCAAAACGAATCTGTCATTTCCTAAATACGAGGCAAATTTACCTTTAAATCAGCCTAGAAATTGAATTTAAACCTTTTTGATTCCTCCGATTTCTCTTACTAATCGCTAAGTTATGAAAAAAAACCAGACACACAAAAGTAAAGGGCTCACTTCATAACACCAAAGGAAGGCATAAAACTTTAGAAAGTCAAAAGGAAATTCTTTCTTTTTTCAGACCTTTGTTTATATTTACGCACTTGCGAAAGAATAAAACCAAGGTCTTACAATGAATAAATCAGATAAAGCATTAATTGTACTTTCAGGCGGTCAAGACTCTACCACCTGTTTATACTGGGCAAAACAAAGATATTCCACTATAGAAACGATCACCTTTGATTACGGTCAAAGACACCGCATTGAAATTGAAAGCGCTAAAAAAATAGCTGCTTTAGCTAATGTGCCTAATAAATTAATCCCAATTGATAGCTTTCACGCTTTAGGGGGCAATAGCTTAACAGAAGATGCGATTCCCGTTAAAAACGAAACCCTTAACAATGGTCTGCCAAATACTTTTGTTCCGGGTAGAAATCTTATTTTTTTAACCTTTGCTGCCGCTTATGCTTATCAAAAAAACATTCATGATATTATTACAGGTGTTTGCGAAACTGACTACTCTGGGTACCCTGATTGTCGTTTTAATACCATTGAGGCACTTGAAACATCTATTTCTCTAGGTATGGAATTTAAATTTAAAATCATCACTCCTCTGATGTTTCTTTCAAAAGCCGACTCTATTCTGCTTGCAAAAGAAGTCGGGGCTTTAGAAGCAATGGCTTTTAGCCATACCTGCTACAACGGGGTTTTCCCCCCTTGTCAGACCTGCCCCGCTTGCACCATCAGAGCAACTGGGTTTAGGGTAGCAGGCATCAAAGACCCTTTAATTGCCAGAATTGAGCAAAAAAACTGACTTTTTGCTAAAATTTGATGGAAGGCTCAAGTAAAGACCATTTTCATCAAAGAAAGCCCTTTAAATTTCATTTTCAGGGAGAATAACGGCCCTGTTTTCGCACTTTTTAGGCATTTTCCATGGGAATTACGAAGTTTTCATAAAAACACCTAAAAAAGGGGCTAAAACTAGGTGTTTTTAACCCCAAAAATGAGCTATTTTACTACTAATTTTTTGACTGTTATATATAATGTTAAGACTTTTTGCATGAAATTGTTGCTTGATTTATTGAGGTCATAAATGGTCCAAGAAAATGTACTAACCGGCAAAATAACCAATACCTATGATGCCAATAGCATCAAGGCAATGAAATTCCCAGAATGCGTGCGATTTCGCCCTGGTATGTATGTTGGGGATAGCGGTGAAGCAGGGTTTCATCAGCTATATTTTGAAATCATTGATAACTCCCTAGATGAGGCACAAGCCAAATTTTGTGATAAAGTTTGGGTAACAATTAGAGCTGATAACTCCCTAACCGTCAAAGATAACGGTCGCGGTATACCCTGTGGTATCAATAAAGAAGAAAATGTTTCCGCCTTAGAACTAGTTTTTACCTCTTTGCACGCAGGGGGTAAATTTGGCGAAGAAAATAGCGCTTACAAAACATCTGGCGGGTTACATGGTGTGGGAGCGAGTTGCGTAAACGCTCTTTCCAGCCATTTAACCGCTGTCGTTTTTAGAGATAACAAACGATACATTCAAGAATACGAAAAAGGTATAAAATTATATGATGTACGCGGCGAAGATTTTCAATATGAATCTACAGGTACAGAAGTAACCTTTTTACCCGACCCTAAAATTTTTGTAAATTATACAGGCGGCTGGGTGCAAGCAACCTTACTCAGAAGAACTCGCGAATTATCCTACCTGAATCCAGGCGTAGAAATCTTCTTTAAAGATGAGCGACCTGGCAAAGAAATGGAAACCTCCTTTTTAAGCAAAGAGGGCTTAACTGACTATTTAAGGTATTTTATAGGCGACAAACAGTGCATACATGACTTGGTGTACATTGCCACCACCGAAGAAGATGTTAAACAAACCAACTGCATTGCAGAACTTGTTTTTTGTTACGACAAAGGCTATGAACATAATATTCATTCCTATGCAAATAACATTCATACAAAAGATGGTGGCGTCCATTTAAATGCTGCTATCGACGCTCTTTCAAAGGTAGTTTCCTCTTTAATTGAATCAAAAAATCTTATGAAAGGTGTAAACGAATCGGTTAAAAAGTCAGATGTTGAAGAAGGTCTAAATTTAATTGTTTCTATAAAATTAGGTAACCCCGAGTTCTTAGGCCAAACGAAAGATAAGTTAAACAACCCTGAAATTCGCGGACCATTAGGTGATTATTTTCAAGAAACTTTTACAAACTGGTTTAATAAAAACAAAGAAAAAGGCTTAGAGATCTGCACCAAAATTGCCGAAGCAATCAAAACACGCGATTCTATTTCTAAACAACTTAATAGCATTCGCGAGAAAAAAGGCGGGTTTGGCAACAGAGGCAATATAAAGCTAGAAGCTTGTACCAGTAAAAACCCTGAAGAATGCGAATTGTTTATAGTTGAGGGGGATTCTGCAGGTGGTTCAGCGGCCGAAGCAAGAGACCGAAAAACCCAAGCCATTTTACCCTTACGCGGTAAACCAATCAATTCAAGCAAACAAACTTTTAACAAACTATTAAGCAACAAAGAAATCAAAGACTTAATCACAAGTTTGCAAATAATATTAAGTGAAAATCACCCCGCTGTGACAGACAGATTACGCTTCCATAAAATTTGTATCATGGCCGATGCTGACCCCGATGGGGCGCACATTGCATGTTTGTTAATGACTTTTTTCTTTAAATATGCTCGCAAAATTATTGATGATGGGCATCTTTATATCGTTCAAACTCCATTATATCGTATTCGAATTGGCAAAGGCAAAGCCACTAAAGTTATTTATCTAGATAACGATGAAGCCAAAGCACAATTTATGGAAAAAAACAAAAACTTTAAAGGCGATATCACGCGCTTCAAGGGGTTAGGTGAAGTAGACCCAGAAGACTTAAAAATGATGGCATTTAATCATACAACGAGAAATCTAAAACAAGTTACCATCGCTGATGCTGTGGATGCCGCCGAAATGCTAGAAACCCTAATGGGCGAAGAAACACCTAGAAGAAAAGATTACATATTTAAAAACTTAGTTTTTGACCAGCAACTTTTATAAAAGAAAGAGCTCTTGATGTCCGATGGTGAAGATATAGACAACGAAAATGAAATGGATGGCGATAATATTGACGAAACAAGTATTCCAAGCCAAACTTATTCTTCAGATGATAGTTTAAAGATTCTTGATTTTTCCAAAGGAATGTCAGATCAGTTCCTGATTTATGCCAATGAAGTAATTGGTTATCGAGCTATTCCTGATATTCGAGATGGCTTAAAACCAGTTCACCGACGCATTTTATACGGAATGTACACCAGTGAATATAGAAGTTCCGATAAGCCTAAAAAGTCTGCTCAAATTGTAGGTAAAGTAATGGGTGCCTTTCACCCACATGGCGATGCTTCCATTTATTCTGCAATGGTTAGAATGGCTCAGCCATTTAGTATGAATATCAAGTTTGTAGATGGTAGCGGTAACTGGGGTAGCCGTGACGGCCTATCCGCAGCGGCAATGCGTTATACCGAGTGTCGCATGACTTCTTTTGCCGAAGATTCTTTTTTTGAGGCAATCAAAAAAGATGTGGTGCATTTTTTACCAACTTATGACGGCTTAAACAAAGAACCTTTGGTATTGCCTGTAGTGGTTCCCACTATTCTTTTAAATTCTTTGAGTGGTATCGCGGTAGGTTTAGCAACAGATATTTTGCCACATAATCTTGGCGAGGTAGTGGATTGCCTAGTTAGGTTTTTAAACAACCAAAACCTTAGTGACCATGAATTAATTGGCGACTTAGCGCCAGACTTCCCAACTGGCTGTCAGCTTGCTTATGATCGTGAAGCTTTATTAGAGATATACAAAACAGGCCAAGGCAAACCTGTTCGCACGCGTGGGGTTTATCATATCGAAGACGAAAATTTAATCGTATTCACTGAAATTCCATTTCAAGCTTCCAAAAAAACGATAATAGAATCAATTGGCGATTTATGCGATCAAAAAACCATCGAAGGTGTGATCGATGTAAGAGATGAATCTACAGCAGAAGTGCGACTTGTAATTGAAATTAGTAATCGCACAACCCCAGAAATTGTTGTGGCACAATTATTTAAACACACACTACTTGAAAGTTCCTACAAGGCAAATTTTACGGTCTTAATTGATGGAGTTCCTAATGTAGTTTCCGTTAGAAGAATCATCGAAGAATTTGTTAAATTTCGTATCAATTGTATTAAAAAAGAAATCACCTTTGATTTGAACCAAGCCGAAGCGACTTTACACATCAAAGAAGGCTTAAAAGTTGTTCACGATAACCTCGATCGCGTCATTCAAATCATTCGTAATAGCAGTGGTGACGAAGAATCTAAACCTCAGTTGATGAATGAATTCAAGCTTTCAGAAAGACAAGCCGAATCAATTTTAGCCATGCGTTTAGGCAATATTTCTCGCATTCAAGGCCATAAAGTTGACGAAGAAATCAAAGAATTAATGGCCAAAATTAGCGATTTAAAATCTTTTCTTGAAGATGAACAACGCATTATCAATAAAATCAAAGATATGGCAATTGCCATCAAAAATAAATACAATGTGCCGCGTCGCACCAAACTAGTTGGTGGGTTCTCTGAAGCTGATACGCTTGATCTTGTTGTAGAAGAAGATATGGTGTTACTATTCACTTCTGACAACAAAATCAAAGCCACTAGAATTTCCGAATATCGCACACAAAGGCGCGGCGGGCAAGGTTCATTTGGGGCAAACACCGAAAAAGATGTTTACACCAAATTAATGGTAAGGTCAAATACCAAATCAACACTTTTGATCTTTACCAATAAAGGAAATTGTTTCTGGGTTATGGCATATAAAATTCCATTGACCAATAAGCAAAATAAACCAATCAGCGTCGACGGTTTACTTAACCCTCTAACAGAAGGCGGTCTACAAGAAAATGAAACAGTTGTAGCTTGTGTTTCTATTCAAGAATTTGATGAGGGCAGAAATATTGTCATTTTAAGTGAATCTGGCTTAATGAAACGCTTGAAATTGCCATGGTTTAGTCGCTTCCGCAAAAAAGCCTACAGCATTTACCCTTGTGCCGATTTAAAAGTTGATGTTTTTGCCGTTCGTATGGTAGATTCCAACACAGATTTAATGATGTTTAGCAAAAACGGCCAAGCTCTACGATTTAACATTAACAAAATTCGCGAAATGGAAAACCGTACCGCTATGGGTGTACGCACCATGCGCTTAAAAGAATCTGACAAAATTATTGGTTTTAATTCTGTTAGAGACAACCAATTCGTTTTACACATCACGGAACAAGGGTATGGTAAAATAACGCCTACTACAGAATTCTCAGAAAAAAAGACGCGAACAGCAAGCGGTGTTGCCTATTGCAAACTAACCCCAGAAACAGGTGTTTCAGTGATCGCCATACCTGTCGACTATTCCGGCAATATCATCGTGATGACATCAAACAGCAAAACCGTTCGCATTATGATTAGTTCCATCAGAGTTTGCGGCAGAAGTGCGCGTGGCGTAACAATTCAAAAAATGATGGAAGATGAAAGAGTAGTAGCTTGCGCCTTTGTGCCTGAAATTGAAGGTGAAGAAGATCAAAACACCCCTACTCCTATGCCAAATATAGACCCAAAAGACTTAGAAAACGATGATGACGATACGAACGAAGAACAAGACGATGCGTTAATTGACACTTCTGATCTAGGCGAAATCGGGGAAGATAACGACGGTCACAAAATAATTGACGATATGTCGTCTAGTGACGAAGACGATGAAGAAGACAAATAATAATCTAAAACAAAAATATTTCAGAGACGGCTATTAAAAAGCGTCTCTGATACCAAACCTAAAATAAGTTCATGAAACCAAATGACATTTTCAACTATATCCTAATTTCTAGCGATCAAGTAGAAATAAATGAATCACAATTTAATTTGTTTCTAACGGAGCTTAAAAACCATGCCTACAAACATGATTTTGCTCAAATGGTTATTATTGACAACATCACCATGAAGACCTTTGTCTTTCAAAACAAGGAATATAAAGCCTTATTTGTTCCTTTTAGAAAAGAAAGATTCGAAGATTTTACAGCTTTTAATTGGTACCTAAAAACATTATCCGCCAAAAACAATCTAAAAGTATTTCAGCTCATTATGCCTGACGGCTCAATAATGGGCATGTAAGTTAAGCCGGCAATTCACGCAAGAATTTAAACAAAGTTCTACCCTGCTTCGTTTAAAAGTTGTAAACCAAAGAATGTGAATATAATTCTCTTTATTTTTTCAATAGGAATACAAATGGGAATAGCAGAAAATAACGCAAAAGAAGGCAAAGATTTTCTAGATGCAAACAGCAAAAAACAAGGTGTTGTCGTTTTGCCTAGTGGTCTTCAATATAAAGTCACAAATGCTGGTTCTGGCAAAAAACCATCGGCTTCAAATCGTGTTACCGTTCATTACTCTGGTTTCTTAATTGACGGCACTGTTTTTGACAGTAGTTATGAAAGAAACTCCCCCGCAACCTTCCCTGTAAATGGCGTCATCGCAGGTTGGGTAGAAGCTTTACAGTTGATGAAAGAAGGCGACAAATGGGATCTTTATATTCCATCTGAATTAGCCTATGGCAAATCCGGAGCTGGCGGAGATATTGGACCAAATGCAACATTAATATTCACTGTTGAACTAATCAAAGTTTGGTAAAAGGAAACAAAATGCGATCAAAACTATTTCTAATATTACTTACTGCTTTTTCTTTGTTTTTATCTGGTTGTGGCGGCGGCGGAAGCACTACCGTTGTCATTGTGGAAGAACCAGAACCATTGCAAACCTATACCATTAATATAACAAAAATGTCCGCCGTTAACCCTGTGGGCGACACTTATATGCGTGTATTTAACACCTATGGTAGCGACACTACGAATACAACAAGCAAAAGCTTAATCATTACTGATCATGCTGACGATTTACCAATCACTTTTCAGCTAAGAGACGACTTAGGTGTAATTCTAGAACGAACATTCACGCTAACTAGCCCCTTATTAATCGATAGCACAGAAGTGCTTGTTGCTTCTGATGACATTCCTGATAATAATTTTTCATTTACTTTTTCCATAATCTTGCAGACAAAAAAGCAATGAAGGGTGGCGTTAACGAATACATAAAAATCGCGATGATGGCGCCAGAAAAACCCGTTTTGGCGCTAGAATTTTGCAAAACTATTTATGATAGTTTTTATCGTTGCAAAAGTTTTGCTGTTACAGCCTACTACACTACCAACCAAGAAAAACGACTTAAAATTCTTGAGCAATCATTAGAAGATGGTCTTAAAGTGCAACATAGAATTGACCGAGGTATGGCAATCATTTGGCCTCTAAGACAATTGGCTGAAATGCGACAAGATCATCTCGTACAAAAAGAATTAAAAATTTTATTAGAAGAAATAAAGCCCTATTCTGGCTCAACAGAATATCTAGACCTTTTGAACTTGCTGGTTGGGGCATTAATAGTCGGCTGCAAAGAAAACTTTGCAATTCTTTTTCAAACAATCAAGAAAGAATGCGGTCTTTGCACTCACAACAAAAAAGATATATTTTTAGCAACAGTGATTCCGGTCATACATAAAATAGATGAAAGAATGGCAAACGACCTAATCTTTTTAATTGACGGTGAAAGCCCTCGTAAAAAAGCCGAAAAAAGAATTCAAAACGAACAAAATTTTACCATCAACGACTACTACCTAGACCTGCAATTTAAAGATTATTAACTTTTCCCATTACACATTCTAGCCTCAGCAACCAGTGCCGTCTAGGAAGCCTCACATTCCCGGTCTGGTAGAGCAAATCAGAAACAAGAAGTAAAAAGTATTTTTGACTGAGATTTATTCCTAAGACTTAACGATGTCCACTTTTTCCAAATTAAGTTATACATACTTTTTATTTTTTTAAACATAGGGCTGAATAAAAAGATTGCTTACCCAAGCAAAAGACAAGTTAAGTTAAACTAGCCCCTATTCTAACAGCAATGCACTTTCAACATAAGCATTGGAACCTTAGAAAAAGACATTGCGGTTCATAGTATATCTTTAATATTTTCACAAGACACGAAGCACACAGATGATAAAAAAATAAAAATACACTGAGAAGATACAAAAATATTTACATTGTCATTTGAATTTTTCTCGTTTTTTTTCTTTTTCAGTGTATTTCAGCATTTTCAGTGGTTAGTTGTTCCCTGCGTGTTCACAACCTTATGGGTTTCTATTGCGCTACTAGCTAAGCTTTCGACATCTATTGCGTCTAACCAACAATTTCAAAACTCGTTGTGATTTTTACGGTGCTTTCAAGCATCTTGGTGACGGAGCAATATTTCTCCATGGATAATTGGATGGCTCTAGCTAGTTTTTCCTCTGTAAAATCACCCTTGGCTTTAAAATGCAAGTGAATGTTTGTAAAAACCGCTGGTATCGCATTAGCGCGTTCTGCTTTCACATTAACCTCTAAATCTTTAAGTTCCGATTTACCTTTTTGCAAAATATGCAAAACATCCAATGAACTACAACTTGCAAGCCCCATTAAAATAAGTTCCATCGGCCTTACGCCTTCATTTTTACCACCCATATCAGGTGGCCCTTCTATAATTGCTTTATTCCCTAACGAATTAGTTGCTTCAAATTTGCACCCCGAACTTAACTTTAAATTAATATTCATAACTACCCTTCCGTTTCAAAACCATAATCGGCTAATTCTTCAAAACCTTCGCTCAAGGCGACAACATTTGTATACCCCATACTTTCCAGAATTGGTTTTGCCATATGTACTCTTTGCCCACTACGGCAATACAAATAAGTTTTGAGAGCAATATCTTTGTTTTCTGGCTCCAAACCTACTCTTAATTCGCTTAAAGGTATAAATGAAGCTTGTGCTAAATGTCCGTCATTCCATTCGTTCAACTCTCTTACATCAAATAATTGGGCTTGACCATTATCAAGTTCCACTTTCAATCGATTCAACTGATCACTCATAATTCTATCCTCATTTTTTTAAAAAAAGATCGGAAGACAAATAACGATCTCCACGATCAGGTATAATTGTTACAATCGTACCAGAAGTTAATCTTTGGCTTAATTCTAATGCAGCAGCAACACAACCACCAGCACTCATACCACAAAAAATGCCTTCCTCTAATGCTAATTGACGAGTAATTTCTTCCGCTCGTGTTTGATTTACATCTAATATTTCATCAACGCGCGATGCTTCAAAAATTGTTGGCAAATACTCTTTTGGCCATCTTCGAATTCCTGGTATACATGCCCCTTCTTTCGGCTGAACCCCAACAATTTTAATTTCTCTGCTTTTCTCTTTTAAAAATCGACTAACACCCATGATTGTGCCTGTGGTTCCCATTGAAGATACAAAATGAGTAATTTCTTGATTTGTATCACGCCAAATTTCTGGGCCTGTACCCTCATAATGAGCGAGGGGGTTATCTGGGTTGCCAAATTGATTTAGCATATAATACCCTCCGCCTTTTACTTTATCCTTGGCATAATCAATTGCACCTTCCATCGATTTATCTTTTGGTGTCAAGATAACTGTTGCGCCATATGCTTGCATCGTCAAAACGCGTTCACGAGTAGCATTTTCAGGCATCACTAACTCAATTTGCAAACCTTTTAATGCCGCAATCATCGCCAAAGCAATGCCCGTATTACCGCTAGTGGGTTCAATTAATTTAACTTTTGGCCCTACATCCCCCCTTTTTATTGCTTGGGTAATCATATAGAGGGCAGCTCTGTCTTTTACGCTTCCCCCAGGGTTATTACCCTCCAACTTAGCAAAAATTCGAACTTTTTTATTAATATTAAGCTTTTCTATTAAAACTTGAGGGGTATTTCCTATTAAATCCAATAAGGACATGTTCTTGCACCTTTTGTCGAAATAACCAATTTTTATTGGTTTTTTACCAATTTAAGCATTTTCTTTGACATTATTCGTTTGTAAAGTCTAATTGTACCCTTTTTAATAAGCCATTTAAAGGATATAACAATGTTAAAGAAAAGCGCTGTACTCATTTCCTCATTATTACTAAGCATTGGTGTAAGCCATGCACAAGACGATGCAAAAAAACCAACAGATAAAGAAAAAACGGCTGTTGCCGCTCCATCAAGTGGTTATACACTACCTGAAAAAAAGGCAGAAGAACTTTCTCGAGCCGAATTGTTTAAAGCAGGTAGCTATATTCAAGGTAACGGTTTCGCAGGTTCACTTGCCAAAAACAAAGAAGTAGATGGCAAGGATATACTTGTTGGGCTTGAACAAAAAGTTAAAAACCCAGCATTTGTTTTTAATCAAGAAGAATGGCAAAAGTTAATTGAAGAATATAAAGTAATAATGTCAGAAAAAAAAGAAGTCTCTGCCGAAATCAAAGCTAAGCTTGGCAAAGGTTACGGTGAAATGATTGGTGGTCAAGTAGCTGAAAAAGGGTTTGATCTGCCTGCATTTGTAAATGGTTTCAAAGATAAACTTGCTAACCAAGAATTAAATCTTCCTGAAGCAAAAGTAAATGAAATCATGATGAGAGTAGAAGCTATTTTGGGCGAAGAATTAAAAATCCCAGGTCAAAAATACCTAGAAGAAAACAAGAAAAAAGAAGGGGTTATTACTTTAGCAAATGGCCTTCAATATAAGATCATCAAAAAAGGAGAAGGTGCGATTGCAACCGACGCACAAACAGTTCGCGTACACTACACAGGCTCGACTATTGACGGTAAAGAATTTGATAGCTCTGTTAAAAGAGGGCAACCTTTTGATGTAGGCCCTGATCGTGGCGTTATCAAAGGTTGGCAAGAAATCATCAAAATTATGCCAAAAGGAAGTATCTGGCAGGTGTATATACCTGAAAATTTAGCCTATGGAGCACAAGGTGCTGGCCAAATGATAGGGCCATTTGCCACATTAATTTTTGATATGGAAATGGTTGATATCATCGGCGATGCCAAAGCAACACCACCAAAAGGTGAATAACCAAAATTAGCACTAGTCCAAGGGGTTCTTCGGAACCCCTTTTTTTGTCTGAAAAAATATGACAGATCAAATAATTGGCATAGATATCGGTGGTACAAAAACAGCCGTTGTATTATCAAATGCCCAAGGTAATATTCTTAAAAAAGAGAGCTTTGCAACATTAGAACCTGCTCTCACAATACAAAAAATCATTACCATTATCAGTAGTTTTTCTCCCAAAGAAAATAGCTCCATTGGTATTAGTTGTGGTGGCCCACTTGATTCACAAAAAGGCCTAATACAATCCCCACCAAATCTGCCTGGCTGGGATAACATCCCTATCGTAAATATAATTTCAAATACCACTAAAATGCCAGCTTATTTAATGAATGACGCCAACGCAGGTGCCTTGGCAGAATGGTATTTTGGTTCCGCCAAAGGTTACCAAAACATTGTCTTCCTTACCATGGGTACTGGTATGGGTGGCGGCTTAATTTTAAACGGAAAATTATATGAGGGAACCACTGGAGATGCCGGCGAAATAGGCCATATTCGCATGTCAGAAAATGGGCCTGTTGGCTATGGAAAAATTGGTTCATTTGAAGGCTTTTGTTCTGGCGGTGGCATCGCTCAACTTGGCAAAAAGCATGGCTTATCTCTTACCGCAAAACAATTGGCTGAATCTGCCATTAAGGGGGACCCTATTGCGATCAAAATTTTTGAAGAATCTGCCGAATACTTAGGCAAAGGATTAGCCATTTTAATAGATATTCTAAACCCTCAAGCGATTATTCTTGGTAGCATGTTCGTGCGCTGCCAAAAGTTATTCGAAAAAAAATTGATGGAAACTCTAGAAAAAGAATGCTTACCAAGAAACTTAAAAGCCTGTAAAATTGCACCCGCCAGTCTACTAGAAAACATTGGAGATTTAGCCGCCGTTGCGGTTGCAATTTACAATCAAAAGCCCAAGTTTTAATCAAGATTCAGCAGTAGAAAGCAAATTAAAATATGCAATTACTCAGCGAATTTAATTGGGTAGCCAGATCGTACCGATCTGGCTACCAACTTAATAGCTTACTGAATAGGCACTAAAATATTTACATATAAAAGCGTTTATCTGCAGATATATCTGACTCAATAAATGTAAGGAAAAGGCATTTTTCGTAAATTTTTCATAAAAATCAAAAAGTATAGACGCACTATACCGTTACACGCCGTGTGGTCTCTACTTTATAGGCGTTGAATCTATGCAACTGCTGATTTCTGGAATGCTTTGCGTATTAAAGCATAGTTTGGGGGTCGGATTTTAAATTCGCCCCTACATTAATCGTTGAAAATACTCGTAGAGCGTACTATAAGCGCGACTCGGGCCACTCGAAAACTAGAGACGCAAGGCATTGCGTCTCTACGGCGAGAGATTTTTTTGCATCTTTGAAAAAATTTGAGCTAAGCCGGCATGCTGCCGGCGCTCCCAGTATCGTCGCTCCCAGCGAAAATTTTTTTAATAAGGGAGCTAATATAATTCAAATTATTCTAACTAAAAAAATTAATAAACTTCGACTTCCCAGCGTTTTTCTATTTTTTTCATTTTTTCGAAAAGAGCGTCCCAATTTTGACCGCGAGTGATGCAGGCTTTTTTAAAGACATCGATTACGCCTTCTTCCATTCCTTTTAAACCGCAAAGATAAATATGGGTTTTGGGGGATTGAATCAAGCTGAATACTTCATTCATATTATCATACAGAGCATGGTGAACATACTTTTTTGAGCCATCCTTATTTTTTTCTTCACGACTAATTGCGTATTTTACTTGAAAGTTTTTGTGGGCGACTCGTAACTTTTCAATTTCTTCATGGTACAAGATATCTTTTGTGTAGGGGCAACCAAAATATAGTTGAATATTGCCCGTAAATTTTGGCTCAGAAGGTTCCATAAATAATCGACGCCAAAAGGCTCTAAACGGCGCTATTCCTGTGCCAGTTGCAATGAAAATATAATTATTCGTTGGGTCAGAAGGCAACAAAAAAGATTGCCCGACTGGGCCAGTAATTTGAACGGAATCACCAGCTTTTAAATCGCAGAGATAATTAGAGCAAACTCCGCTTTTTGGGGCTTTGGTTTCTGGGTCCATATATTTAACGCGTTTCACGCATAATGATACTGACTTCTTTTCGAGGTCATCCCCTGACACTGATGAGGCGATAGAATAAAGCCGTAAATGATGCGGCTTACCTTTTTCATCTTGCCCTGGGGGCAAAACCCCTAGACTTTGCCCTTCGACATAGGGGAAAATCAAATCTTTATTTTCTAGTACAATATGACAAGTTTCTAAACCATCGCCATTTGCAATAACGGAATTACTAACAACTTGAGTGGTTAAAGGTGCTACTGGTTTATAGACATTTTTCGGTACGGATTTTCGTTTTAAAGCTTCTGTTTCGCGATTGATGCTTGCAGTTACTTCCTCTAAAATTTCTTCAACTTCAAAACGACAACTACCACAACCGCTACTAGCCCCAGTTAATTTTCGAATATCATTTATGGTTTTTAAATTGTTTGTTTTAATTAATTCAATTATTTTATTTCTTGAAACTTGGTAGCAATAACAAATTATGCGATCGTCTTCTTCGGTCATGCTAGGTTCTTCCCATAAAACTTAATTGCCCTTGATTGCTAAGTTTAACCTATGAATCGTTAAAGTTAAATTGTTTTTGAAAAAAATGCACCATTCTTTTATTGCCATAGAAAAAATAAACTGCAGCAGAAAAATGCCCTACAAAAGGTAGTTTTATCCAAGGGGGTTTGCCTAATTTCAACCACATTTCTAAAGTAATAGAAGGCAATATTACTTTATCTCTGCTTGCCGAAATTATTAATAATTTGTTTGGGTCAAAGCGATTTACATAGGTCAAAGGGTCGACATCTTTATAAATGGGCTTTAAGTAGTTTTCTAGTTCAGATAAAGGAATGTTTTTGGTCAGTCTTTCTCTATATTCAACTACATTTTTTTCATTAGTGGTTGCAACAATTTTAGGTAAATTTCCGCCGAATAAAAAAAAAGCTCCTGCATTAATACGATTATCTGCAGCCATCAATAATGAAGCTGTTATGCCCCCAAAACTTACACCTGTTACCCCCATTTTTGTTGTATCAATTTCAGGCCAAGTGCATACCCAGTCTAATGCACGCCGTACATCAATGATAGTTTGTATTAAGATTTCACGGTGAAACTCTGGAACCACATCTTTTTTTAGAAAACCTTTTTTCTTTTCAAACCGAATCACAGCGAAGCCGTAATTTGCTAAAATTTTAGATTGCCACTCACAGACAAGATGATCACCATCCAAAATTGGGAAAACCAGAATTAAAGGAACTTTCCCAACTAATTCTTTAGGTTTATAATAATAACCAACGACCATGTCTTCACTTTCGGTTATTACTTTAGCAGTGGGGTATGTAAAACGAAAAACATCATAATGTTTTCGATCTAGGGCATCATACATTTTTAAATAATTACTTGGGGTAATCGTTGCTTTTGAAGGTATTAATTCTGGTTTAACAGCATTGGTATTTTGAGTTGAAAATACGGGGATTTCTGCCCAAGGATTCACAGTAGCTTTTTTATTGGGGTTGTTAATAAAAGCACAGCCCACACCCAAACACATTAAAATAGCGGCAAAGAGAAAGTAAAAACTGGCTTTTTTTAGAGGCATGACAACATACCCTTTTTTTTTGATTGTATCATGTGTTTTATAAAATCCTAATTTTTATAAGTTTTTTATTGGGAAACTAATGGCCGCTTAAACTAGGTTATCCTTTGAAAAAGGGTAATTTTGCCTTAATGGCCAAATTTATCTGTTTTTTGTTAACTAGGGAGAAAATTGTAATAAAGGAAATATTTCTGTCGATAGTATTAAATGGGGATTCCTTAACAAAAATAGAATATGTGGTGTATAATACACTATGTATGGTTTGGTTAATGGAGTTTGGGTTTTTAAGACGGCGCTTTTGGTGGGAGGTATAGAAAATGAAAAAGATAATCTTTACCCTAGCGATTCTTTGTAGCTTATTAACTTCATCAGAAGTTTTTGCTCTTAAAGTGATGACTTTTAATATTTGGACTGGCAAATCGCGCAAGGCCGAACATTTTATTGAGATCATTAAAAAAGCAGACCCGGATATTGTGATTTTAAATGAAGCAAATGACCCAAAAGTGTTTCATCAGATTGCCGATCAGTTAAAGTACGAGAGAGTTCTTTCAATTCATAAAAAGTATTTTGTTGGGGTGCTTTCGAAATTTAAAATTGAATCTCATGAATTTTATTTTTTAGATACTTTGTCAAAGTCTCTTGTTGAAGTTAAGGTAACTGTGCCTGGTTTTAATAAACCGCTTTGGGTTTTTGGTTGTCATCTTGTTGCACTGAATTTAAAGCGCCGTAATAAAAAGCGTGCCATTGAAATCGAAAGTATTTTGCCATATATAGAAAAGCGCATGGGAGATCATGTAATTTTTGCAGGTGATATGAACGAAGTGTCTCATCTTGATAAAAAAATGCCTGAAAAATGCATTTCTAGATCTATTGCTGCTATTGGGCTGATTGATTCATTTCGTGCCTATCACGATGACCCTCAAAAGAAACCAGGTTTTACACATGTAATTTTAGTTGTGCCAACAAAAAGAATCGATTACATTTATGTTTCTGGTCAACTTGAGGTATTAGAATCTGAAACAATCGGCAAGAAAAATTACAAGCCATGGCCTTCTGATCATGCTGCTGTATTGACAAAATTAAAACTGAAGGAGCTAATTTCACCCAAGGCATCTGAGAAGCTGTCAATTGAAGCAAATACGATGCATAAAGAATGAAAATTAGAATTTTTAATTTAAGTTTGTTGTTTTTATTTATCTTGTTAGTCACCTCTTGTCGCACAAAACAAGAGGTGATTTCTCTGCAACCTGCAAAAAAAATAATTGACGAACAAAGCAAATCTTTGATGGTTGGTTTTGGAGTTTCTGACATTACCCCTGATCTAGGCAAAGCCCCATTGCCAACAAAGGGGTTCATTAAAAAAAAATACCGTTATACTTTAGCAGGTTATGGAAGAAAAAGATATGCCCGTAGTATTCATGATTCGTTATGGGCAAGAGCAGTTGTCTTTGAAAAGGAACAGAAACGCATAGGAATCGTATATTTAGATCTAATTGGCTTACACTATAATCAAATTGAAGAAATGCGTAGAAGTGTTCCTAAAAGCTTAAAAATTGATTATCTTATCATTGGGGCAACTCACAATCACGAAGGGCCTGATACACTTGGGTTATGGGGTCGTGGGTTAAAATCGGGAATTCGAAATGATTATATGCACTTATTAAACAAAAAAGTAACGGAATCTTTAGCTTTGGCAGTAGAAAAACTGGAACCTGCCGAAGTATTGGTTGCACAAGGTTCCATTAAAGATTTAAATCTCACCACCGATTTACGATTGCCAATTGTGATACCTGATATTTTAACTGTAATGCAAGTTAAAAGTGGCAATACAATAATCGGAAATATTGTACACTGGGAAAATCACCCAGAAGCTCTTGGTAAATATAACACTGCAATTACTTCTGACTTTCCGCATTTTATTAGAGATATACTAGAAAAAAAATATGGCGCACCAGCTATTTACTGGAGTGGCTCATTAGGTGGCTTAATGGCCCCAAACCCAGTTATTACCATTGATAAGATTGAGTATCATCAAGGCAATTTTGAATACGCAGAACAATTTGGCAGAGCTGTTGGTAACCGAGCCATTCAAATGCTTAATGAGGCTAAGCCTTTAAATACAAATCGTCTAACGCTAAGCCATGAAGTCGCGTACATTCGCATCAGTAATTGGCGTTTTCAATTGGGGTCTCTTTTAGGGATATTAAAACGAAAATTACCGAAGCTTACCTATGTGAAAACAGAAGTGGCCTTATTTTGTCTAGGTGATTTGCACTTACAAACAATACCGGGGGAAATTTACCCCGAATTAGTATATGGACCTTTAACATCGCCGCCAAACGCCGACTACCCAAATGCAGAAAAAGAACTTCCTGTAATTCGAGAATTAATGCAAGGCAAATACAATTTAATTCTTGGTTTAGCCTTAGATGAGTTAGGCTATATTATCCCTTTAAATGGTTGGGATAACAAAAAACCTTACCTAGGCGATAGAAAATATGACTCTTATGGGGAAGAGTTATCGCCAAGTAGAAAATTCGCAAAGAATTTACATGAAATAGTGGAACGATTGAATAACATAGTGAATAATAATAACTGAGAACAATTTAACAATTTGCAAATTGAAAATTTTTTTCCTTTAGGAGAAGGACAATCTATGTCTGATCAGGGTACGAAGAGTGAAAGCATTACCATTCAAAGAAAAGCATTAAAAATCAATTTAGACAAGCCTAAATACGGCACTTTTGCTGAAATTGGGGCGGGGCAAGAAGTGGCGCGATTTTTCTTTCAAGCGGGTGGCGCAAATGGCACTATCGCCAAATCGATTTCCGCTTACGATATGGCCTATTCAACAGCCATGTATGGGGAGTGCAAACGCTTTGTTTGCGAAGACCGATTAAATCAAATGTTAGACGCAGAATATGATATGTTATTAAAGACAATTGGACCTGTTCGCAAACAAGAAACAACTTATTTCTCTTTCGCGAATACAGTGGCTGCAAAAAGCTATTCTTATAACCGAGATTTTCATGGTTGGTTGGGTATTAAATTCCAAAGGCACCCAGGTGCAGGCGCGAGTAAAATCAATATTCATATTCGCATGTTAGATGATGATCGCCTCAGCCAAGCGCAGGCACTAGGCATCGTTGGTGTTAATTTAATTTATGCGGCTTTTTATCACAGAGATGAGCCAACAGAAGCGATAAAATCTTTGGCAGAAAATTTAAATAATCATAAGATTGAAGTGGACTATGTAAAATTTGACGGAGAAGGTTTTGAGCATATCGACAACCGCATATTGTGTTTAGAATTGGTTAGAAACAAATTAACCAATGCCGTAATGTTTGACCCTAAACTAGGTGTGATTCAGCCAGCAGAAGCTTTATATAAGAAAAGTGTTTTGGTTCAACGAGGTAGTTTTCGCCCTTTAACACATGTTAATATAGATATGATGGAAAACGCTTTAGCCCAGTTTATACAAGAGGATGCGGTAAAAGGCACTGAGGTTTTTCCTTTAATGGAAATTACATTAGCAAATTTGCTTGCAAACGGCGACTTAAACTTACAAGATTTTTTAGCACGCGTTGATATTCTAATGGCGTTAGGTTATAGCGTTTTAATTTCAAACTATGTTGAATTTTATCGCCTTAATAGCTATTTTGCAAATTACACAAAAAACCCTATTGGTATCGCAATGGGCATCAAGAATATTCGAGATATTTTTCAAGAAGAATATTACAAAGATCTCGAAGGGGGAATCATGGAATCATTTGGTAAATTATTCAGCAAAAATGTTAGGCTTTATGTTTACCCTGAATTGTCTGCAGATGGCAAAACACTAATTAAGATTCAAAATTTTAAAGCACCAGATGCATTAGAGCATTTATTTGGGTTCTTATTAGACCGAAAACATATTGTTGGAATTAAAGGGTTTAATAAAGACTACTTAACAATTTTTTCACGAGATGTTTTGGTAATGATTGGTGTTGGAAGTACAGATTGGTTTAATATGGTTCCGCCAACCGTTGCTAAATTGATATGCGAAAGAGGGTATTTTGATTGGCCAAAAGAAGCTAAACAGCAAGTAACCTAAAAGACAATGAGTCGCGATGCGTTTTATTTACCCTCTGCAATTGAAACCATTGGCGAAACGCCAATGGTTAAATTATCGCGAATTACACAAAATTTAGACGGCCATATTTTTGCAAAACTAGAGTTCTTAAACCCAGGGTTTTCAAAAAAAGATCGAATCGCTCGTCAAATCATTGAAGAAGCTGAAATCAACAAAACGCTTACACCGGGGCAAACCGTAGTTGAATTGACCAGTGGCAATACGGGCACGGGGCTAGCGATAGTATGCGGGGTAAAAAAATACCCTTTTGTGGCAGTGATGTCTCGAGGCAACTCGATGGAGCGCGCCCGTATGATGAAGGCCCTAGGGGCTGAAGTTGTTCTGGTGGATCAATTACCGAGTTCTACGCCAGGTGCTGTTTCAGGGGGTGATATTGAAGAAGTTGAAAAAGTTGCTCAAAAAATTGTAAAAGAAAGAAATGCCTTTCGTGCCGATCAATTTAATCATCAGGGCAATTTTAACGCTCATTATTTGCATACAGGGCCAGAAATGATTCGGCAAACCAAGGGGCAAATTGATGCCTTTTGTGATTTTGCAGGTTCAGGTGGCACTTTTGGTGGGTGCTCCGCAGCCTTAAAAGAATTTAAAAAAAACATCAAATGTTTTGTGGTAGAACCACAAGGCGCGGCAACATTAGCAGGCAAAAAAGCAATTCAACCTAATCACCGTATTCAAGGTGGCGGGTATTCTCGAACCGAACTCACCTATATCAAGCCAAATTTAGTGGATGGTTATCTAGAAGTACGCGATGAAGATGCACGATTATGCTCACACCGCTTAGCAAAAGAAGAAGGTTTATTTGCTGGCTTTTCTTCTGGTGCAAACTTGGCGGCTGCTTTGCAATTATTAAACGGGGCATTTGCGGGCAAATCTGTTTGTATCACCTTAAATGACTCTGGGTTAAAATATTTAAGTACCGATTTGTGGGGTTAACAATAATAGATCGTAGACTGTAGTTAAGGAAGAAGTGCATGGGATGCACAAATCTTGAAAAAATTTACCACAGAAGGGAAAGAGAACAACGGATGACACAGAGAAGAGTTGATTTTTTGTACACTAAGTAGAGACGGGTTTGAAACCCGTCTCTACTGCACCAATTGTAATAAAATTAAAAATACACTGAGTAGACACGATTTTTTATTAAAAACATCTTTTGTAGAGGCGTGATACATGTGTGGCTCAGCAAGAAGAAAGAATTAACCACTGAAAACACTGAAACACACTGAAAAAGAAAAAAAGCGCGAAAAATTTTAATCAATAATATA